>JACCDP010496517.1_pt1 | contig 15541 bp, 13 predicted proteins | sample 7445841 | NCBI WGS metagenome assembly JACCDP01 (sample SAMN15323441, study PRJNA562643) | freshwater metagenome | isolation source: river surface water | place: USA:Blue River Watershed | collected 2017-08-17 | reverse complement strand
CTTTGAATGATTCCTCACAGTTCCAACGGCGTAGTGCCTTATTGATACGTGAATCTGGATCTCTTGCTGTCTTAGCAGAGGTCAATCTCTTTTTCATTCCGCCCATACGTGAACAGAATGACTTGCGGCGGGCTGCTCTCTTGCCCGATGGATTCTTTTCAGTAACGGCTGTCTGTAGTTTAGAACCTGGATTCTCACGACGATAAGCATTAACTGCCTTCTGTGATAGACCGTCTGTCTTATCTTTACGATTGACATCCTGCCAGTCTTCTTTAACTTCTGCCTTCTTCATAGACTTCTTAGCGGCCTTATAACCACCAATAGCCGCACCAGCAACTGTACCTGCAATTGCACCAGGTGCTAGACCTGCGGCTGTACCAGCAACGTGACCAACTAGAGCGCCTTTAGCAGCACCCTTTAGTGTATCACCAATAACACCTTCATCCAACACTTCGGCTTCACTTAGATTAAGATTGCCATCTGGACCAAATGGAACAGAAAGATACTTGTTAACTAGCTTTGAATAATACAAAGCAACCACCTGTCTTCCAGGATATGCTCTATAAGCTACTCGACGGAATAGCAGCATAGAAGGCATTTCACTTGGACCTGGTACATTCTTAGGTGATGGTTTCATTGCAGCAGTTTCACGACCCTCAAGCATAATTTCATCGGGCACTTGATTGATTTGATCAAGAACCTGGTTGTTATATTCTTCTCTGATTTGCTTTAGGGTCTTCATGTTATAATCCTTTACTCCGCAAAATAGTTGGCAGCGATTTCTTTCTTACGCTCTTCCAACTTTTCAATGGTCTTTTCTTGTAGAGCCTGCATAAGATTGTCCTTCATTTCTGAAAGATTATCTTCAAGGATGCAATCAAGAGCCTCGTTGATAAGTTCTTTATTATCCATTGTTGTTCCCTCTTTGACTGTTTTAGCGAACTTTACTTTGCCGCCTTGTTTTGAATCCTTATAAGTATCGTCTTTCTCGTCGCTCTTTGTGGTAGTTGGCTTAGGCTTCTTACCATAGAACTTTGTTCTACGATTAACATCACCAAAGCGATCATATGGATGACCGATCGATGCCCAGCCTTCATAAATGCCACGGTCTGCTCCATCTGGCATAGCGTCTTGAACAGGCTTCTTTTCTACTAGTGGTTTTTCTGTATAGCTTCTGATACCGTAACCTTGCTCTTTAACAGCTTTCTTTGGGGGTGCGTCTGTCAAGCCTTCTGCTCCTATTGTTCCGCCTTTGTTATCATATTCGCCAAGTTCTTTAAGGTTCATCTTGCGAGTTAGTTTATCACGCAACGCTTGGCTCTTTTTCTTGCCCTGTATGTCTTTTAGTTTCTTTTTAGCTATTAGCTTAGTAATAGCTTTTGAGGATTCGTCAGATTCCTTAACAATTCTATTAGATGCGTTCTGAATATCATTTGGTGAATAGGATGTAAATCCCATATCAACAAGATGATTATGATGTTTGTCTTTAATCATCTTAAGTATAGCACCGTTCCAATCCTCATATGATATGGAGTTAGTATCTGTGTATTGATTATCGGCATCAACAGCAGGTGTTCCTGTATTGAATCCTAATCCACCAATGCCAGCAGTAACAGTTGTATTCTCTTTGACAACTGGAGACTTTTCCATCTTATCTAGTTTCTCATAATAGTCTGGTCTTTCACCAAGATGATCACGAGCAATCTGATTAGCTTCTTTGGTGCTTTTAGTGTGTTCTTTTTCTATCTTAACACCAGCAGCAATCTTCTTAGTAATAACCGCCAATGGAAGACCATGCTTCTTAGCGATTTCACTTGCTGTTAGTGTCTTTACACTTGATAGACCCTTATTCAAAAGTATCTTCCTCTAGATAGGGAACTAATACACCATTTTCATTTAGATGTGTGACCGAACCAGATTTGTTGATGTATCTGCCATTACCAGCATATACTAGACCCAACTCTTTGGCTTCTTCGGCAACTGTCTTTTTCTTAGCTGCTTTGGCAGGAACTGATTTTTTTTGTTTCATGCGTTCAAGTTCGATCTTTTTGTCCATCATCTTGGACTCATGATCACGACCTTGGGATTCTGACTTAGATGGACCTTGATCAGGACCAGAAATCTTGTCAACTTCTTTCTGGACTTGTGCCTGTGCAATCTGTTGTTGGGCACCAAATGCAATCTGGTTCTGCATGTCCTGTTGCTGTTGCTGCGCCATCATTTCAGCGTTTTGCTGGTCAATCTGTGCCTGTATCTGGCCTTCTTCCTGCATCTGTGCATTGATTTCTTCAATGTCTTCGTCAGTCTGCTGGAGAACATTCTTACGAACCCACATTACAGAATAATACTTACCGACGAAAGGATCCATCTTGGCAAGAGTATCAAGACGGATGTTTAGTAGTTCGGCGTCTTTGATTTCGTCGAAACTATTGTCCTTCTTATAGTCGTACCAAATATCTTCCTTGAACTCTTTCCATTCTTCTTCGGTACAAATGTTCTTTAGAATTAGCTGAACACGGAGAATGTCGTCAAATAGTGTAGAAAACTTATTACGTAGACGAACGATAAACTTGTTAAACTTAATTTCGTCTCTATTGATTTCGGTGGTTCTACCTAGTGAGAAACCCTGTTGGGCTTCCATACGACCGATTGGAACGTTTAGTGATCTGTATAGCTTAGTCTGGAAATACTTAACATCTTCCATTTCACCTAGGTTACGTGCGCCTTCTAGTGTAGAGATTTCGGTACCCTTAGAACCTTCACGGCGTGGTAACCAAAAATCTTCTAGCATTGAAAGATGCTTACGGTCGTCTTTGATTTCACCAGTATTAGAATCGTAAACTAGTTTGTTACGATACTTGACCATGATATCACGGACATACTGTTCCGCTTTAACTGTAGGCATGTTACCAACGTCGATATAGAATACACGGCGCTCTGGCGCACGAGATAGACGATAGATAACGGTAGCATCTTCTACCATTCTTAGATTGTTGAATGGCTTGATTGCTTTGTGTAGATAAGAAAGAACCATGGTCTGCTTTGGATCCATGAGTCCTGAATTAACATTTACGATAGAGTCAACTGCGATCTTTGCGCCAAGATTAGTGCCAGCACCAATCATTCCTCTTTCGTTGTAAAGATAATATTCAATTGTCTTTTTGATTAGTTCAACGCCAGTCTGTGGATCACGCATCTTTTGGATTTCACGGATCTTACGAATACGGCGGGGATCGATATACTTTAATTCTTGAATACCTAGGGCGGGCTGTGTTTCATCGATAACGATATGATAGTAAAGTCTACCATCAACATACCAACGACGGAAGATATCGTGGCCCATATTACCAAAGTTCAACATCTTTAGAACTAGGTTGAACTCTTCCTCAATTCTACGCTTGATCTGGGCAGGAGCCTTGACTTCATCCATATTGATTTCAACGGATGTTCCCGAGTCTTCAATAACGATAGCTTCATTGACAATTTCATCAATGGCTGTTTCCATTTCGGGCTGAATAGAAAGTTCACGATACTTAGTTATAAGCTGTGTTTCGTTTCTAAACGTACCATCTAGATCGACATATGTGCCATAATAACCAGCGCCAGCAACCGTAACGGCGCCGTCGTCAGACTGCGGTATAGCAAATGTCTTTTGTGTTGGTTGACCTAGTCTGTCGACCTTTTCTTCGTCATCAACACCAATTTGAAAGCCAAATACACGAATTGCCGTTACTCCTTAATTCATGATGTAGATCCCATGGGACCGAAGCCCCATGAGATATAGAGTATTTAGTCTAGTTATTAAGCGCCTGATAGATCAGTTGAACCATCAAGTGATTCCCACCACTGATAAGCGAGGGAAACACCGTATTCTTCAATCTGGTCACCTAGACCCCAATCAAGTTCGATTGGTGCAACGTCTGTTGGGAAACAGCCGACCATCTTGTAAGACTTGATTGGTGGACCTGCCTTACTAAACTGGGTAACTAGTGCGTCAGCCTGATAGGAAGCAGCAGCTAGTGCCTGTGGAGCACGTAGGTTTGATACGTGACCATTGATTAGATTTAGCCAAGTCTCTAGACTTCTGCGGGCAATAAAGTTTTCATCGTTGATGATCGTGAATGACCAATCAGGGAATGTTCTAGTGCCAGCAATCTTAATTGTTCTACCAAAGTAAGGAACTTCGATTGAAGAAACGCCATCACCTGGTAGAGATGTTGCTCTAACGCGGAAGATGATATCGTTTGTCAATGGTACCGAACCTAGAATTGGTGGTAGGCTCATTACAACTTCGAATAAACTTGGACGTGCTCCATCGTTTACCATAGTTGCTCTGAATTGATTGACATTAAAAGCCATTTGTGTTTTCTCCTTTTCCTTTATTTATTAGAATTTGCCAACAATTTCGGAGAAGGCAACACCCGATCTAACAGCCACGAAGTTAAGATGAATAAAGTTGATAGAACGAGCAGGCTTAATGTAAATGTCCCCGATGAATTGATTACTATCGATGACCTGTTGTGTATTGTTTGTTTCGTCACAAACTACACGGAAGTCATAGATACCACGACGGCCTTTAACATCACGTAGGAATGGTTCTACAAGAGCCACGAACTGTGATCTTGTAAATTCATCGTTGAACTCGAATAGTGAATACTTAGCGGCTCTTGAAATTGCTTTCTCAAGCACGATAAACAATCTGCGGACATTGATACGATCAAATGCAGATGGCTTAGCCTGTAGGGTCTTATCACCATAAAGAACAGTGCCTTCACCCTTGAAGGTTACAACAGGGTTAATGCCATTCTTGTATAGTAGGTCTCTTTCAACCTTAGTTGGCTGCCAAGAAAGTTTGGTAACATTCTTAACCTGACCACGATTTAGACCTGCTGGTGAGAACCAAGCGTCTCTCTGTTGATCGGTGCGGGCGCAAAGACCGGCAATATCACCATTGAGAGGAATCCAACGATACTTGTTATTATACTTGTCGAACTGCTTCTTCCATCCAGAATCCATGAATGCATATGAAGATGATCCAAAGAAGTTTCTGGTGATGATGGACTTAGCAGCTTCGTTCATTGGCTGATCAATAACGTCGGTATACTGTGGTGATACGAATACAACCACGTCGCCACGACCATATGTACCAACTGGTGAAGCAATGTTATCGATAACATACTTAGAAACGGTGTTTGATGCACCGCCCATCATGATCAATGATGTATCATAAGCATCGGTATCAGAGAACTTTACGTAAGCATTCTGGTGCTGACCATCGTTTGGAGAGGCTAGAACACCGCCAGATAGTGTAAAGTTGAATGAAGCATTTGACTGTGCAAATGATGTTCCCTGTGCAACAGAACCCCAAGTTGTGGTCTGAACAACTGGTGTAGTTGTATTTGAAATGGCGTTATTGATTGGCCAAATATAAGCTGAACGATCAGCTAGAACACTAACCCAATAGTTTGAAGAACCATCATCATTGGTTGCGTCAACTGCCTTAGAAACGTTTGAATACTTTTCTAGAACAGAATTTGCAATACCACCAGTGAAGTAACCCTGTGTATCTAGAACGATAATGTGCATTTCGTCGTTTGCACCGCCACGATCCTGGGTATACTTAGAAGTACCAGGAGGTGCGTCAAACTGTGAAGCCTGTTCCCATGATACCCAATCAGCGTCAGCGGTACCTACGCCAGCCTTAGCGAAGGCGCAAACACGAATGCCGCTACCAAGTAGACCTGCCCAACGAGCGGCAAACATGCCGTATGCTGGGTTATTTGTGCCAAATACGTCCCAATTGGTATCCCAATCGTCACGGTTCTTAACTAGGGCTGCTGTATTACCAGAGGTAGAGTTTCTTGCGAGTGAAGTATTAGCTGCACGAACCACTCTTAGATTATCGCCATAAGCTAGGAAGTTAGCTGCGGTGAAGAATGATACTGCGGTATTATCAGATGGTTGACCAAACCAGCGAACTAGTTCGATCTCATTAGAAATTGATACAACCTCGTCAATAGGACCCCAATCGAAGTCTCCGGCAAATGCCCCTTCTGTAGTAGATACGGCGGGAACAACGGTCGTAAGATCAATTTCTGACCATGTCACGCCTGGGGAAAGTGAATATGCCATATTTTACTCCTTTGTAGGTTGGAATGGTAAAAAAAGTCCATTTCAACCAATATTTATCGTTTTCTTGTTTTTCAGAACTATAGCCGACCGTCCCACGAGTAGTTCAAATCATCAAACGGGTATAGTTGCTCTCTTTCACGGACCCATCGGTCACCAGCAGCATCAATTTCAGTGTCATGTGGACTATCAATACCATTATCAATGAATCCAAAAGGCACGTTCTCTACATCCTGGAGATAGGATAGTTCTTTCTGTAGAACGTAGCGAATATCGTTGGAGACTGTCTCCTTGAATAGTTTCTGGGCTGTCAGCCAGCCGAAGTGGACGAGGGTCATCACCATGTCATCGTTTGAACCTTCTTCTGCCTTGAATGATTTCTTATCAGAGGAGAAAGAGAATAGTTCGGTAATGGTGTCTTCGTCGTTTAGAATAATCTTGTCACTTTCTACCAGCGTCTTTAAGTTAGCACAACCTATCATCTTGGACTGGGCTGTGATCTTTAGACCAAAGGCTAGCTTATTCTTGCCTGCAGCAAAACCACCAGATGCCTGGGTGCCTTGCTTACCCTTTTGCTGGAACTTCAATAGATTTTCATAGTTTAGTTCAAAGTGTAGAATATCGGCGACCTGTAGTCCAATAGAGTTGATTTCGATAAGAACGAAAGCCTCGTTATATCTGGTAGCGGCAGAGTAGATCACCGCTGGTAGCAGCATTGGACTAATTTCGTTGTTTCTATATTTAGCTACCTGTTTATAAGGAATCTCGGTAACGTCAAATATAGAGAAAGCAGAGTAATCAAGTCCCTGACCTTCGGCAACGTCGGCACATAGCACGTATGTATGCTTTGGAATAGGATCCTCGAATACGTCCATACATTCGTTTCTATAGATAGGTTCTTTCCAATGCAATGAAGCTAATTTAGCACCATTGATTAGTGTGTTAGATGAACCTAAGAACTCGCAACCAAACTCTTGGTCGAACTGTCGCTGGGACGTGTTTCGGATAGTTTCTTCTGCCCACTTAGCGTCTCTACCAGGCACCATCGACCAGTGGATCTCAATAGGAACATATGTGCTGGTCTTTTCAACAGCCTTAGTCCACATCTTATAGAATAGGTTCATACCGTTAGGAGTAGAAACGATAACAACCTTTGAACTTTGACCAGATGAAATGGTAGGATAGGTTGAGTTAAAGAACTCCTCGGCGATATTATTAGGTACGAATGCGAACTCGTCCAGAAAGATTAGGTTAAACGAGAAACCACGGACAGATGAACCTGAGGTGGAGTCTGCCAGAACTCTCGAACCATTGGCAAGATAGATAGAACCCTTGTTCCACTCCTTGATGCCTTGCTTGAGAAACATAGGCAGATATTCAAAAGCCAGCTTTAGCTTCTGTAGCAACTCACGAGCGGTAGGAGCACGGTTAGCAAGAATAGCAACCACAAAGTTCTCATTGAACAATACTTGGTGTAGAATATAAGCTACCGATGTGGTAGACTTACCGACCTGTCGAGGTAGCTTACAAATAGAGAAACGATTATCATGGAACGATTGAAGCATACGCTCCTGAAAGTCCCACATTTCGAATGGCATAAGACCACGGTCGACGTTAATAATCTTAATATATTTCTTGGAAAAGTAAACGGGATCGTCAGCGCACTTGAGATATTCATCAAGTTCCGCTTGTGTAAAAGAATGGCGATATTGCTCATTAGGTAGATTAGGGTTATTCTGATAAGAATAAGGTAGTCTAGCCATCCTGCTCTTTCTTGTTCTTAATAGCCGCTAATAGTTCGGCTGTAGAACCTACGAATACAGCCTGCTCCACATTGATACCCTCGGGTGTTTTCTTGCGAGGATCAGATGCTGGATCAGGCTCTTTCAAATCACGTTTCATCTTCTGGAGATTATACAAATCTTTTGACGTTTCGCCAACTGTCTTAATCAGATTAGCAACAACCTCGAACCCTCTAGCGGACTCGTTTTGTCTAGCAATAGTCGAGATATCTTCTAGTGCGTCATTACCCTTTTCAATCAAGTTACGAAGGGTATTACGGACTAGCATATAATCTTCGTCCTGATCGTCCTTGCTGTCAGCAGGAACATATTCAACAATTTCACCAGTTACTTCTTTTGGTGCTGTTTCCTGAGGCACAGGTACATGTTCGATGCCTAGAGCATCGGATAAATTTTTCTCAACACCCATATTATATCCTTATGCTTTCAAATTACCTGTCAACATCCATGTGTTAGCAGCAATCTTTACTAGTCTAGCAGACAGATATTGTCCAGCAATGTTTGACCATCCATTGCTTGAATTGACTGTAACGTTAATGTCAGCTGGCGAGATAGTTGTTTGACCTGAACCATACTGGAAAATTTCAACTATTGTACCAGTGTTAGCAGGATAGATAAAGTTGCCGTCATTCGCAACACGGACTGAAATGGTGTTAGAGTTATTGGCAATTAGAATATAGTCAGATGAAACCACATTAGCATTTGAGTTAGCTACTTGTGTAATCTTTTCTCTAATAGGACCTAAATTGTCGATCAAGCTAGCCGTGACCTTCAAACTACCTAGAAGTGTTACGGTGCTGTTCTGGACATAGTTATTCTGAATAGCTGTATTAGCAAGAGTGAAAGCCGCATTAGTTGCGTCGTAAACCTGTGCTACATTTGATAGTGTGGAGAATGTGGTGATCGCCCAAGTATTACCAGAAGTGGCAATAGAAGATGCATATGTGTTTGCCCAGGCATTCGATGCTGCGCCTACTGAGGTAGCATATGAGTTAGCGGATGTTCCTACGACAACTGCATAAGCATTAGCAGCCCCAGCAACATAATTTGCATATGCGTTAGAAGATGCACCTACAGTCACAGCGTAAGCATTACCAGCAGCGCCTATTGCGGCTGAATATAAATTGGCGCTAACACCTGTATCATATGCTAGAACATTAGCAGCATTAGCTTTATCGAACGCTGCATTGGCTGTATCGAATGATATTTCGATTGTGTTATTCTGATTAACATCAATAGCGGCCACGTTAGCAGCGAGACCAGCAATATTGTTATAGACTTCCGAGAAGTTTGTGTTAACATTGATAAAGGCACCACGGATCGTATCGCCGGTACCGTCGTTAGGTGATGTTCCTACGTTAATTAAAATCTGTGCCATTTGCCTCTATCCTAGATTTCTTTTCTATTTATGTGTTGGCTGTATTGGGCCATTCAGTTATTGATATTGAATATCCGTAGTCATCACCTGGTTGAGCATCTGCCGGATCAGGTCTTATCTCTATTTCAACTAGCTTAGAAGGCGGCTCATAAAATGATTCGATTTTACCGGCAGCATTAGTTGAAACTGCATGAATAGTATTGTTGACTAGGAACGTTCCTTGAGTTGCGCCCAGTGTTAGTAATCCTGTATCTGTTCTATATTCTAGAACGATGCCTTGAGCATTAGCTGTATTATAGCTATTACCCTGATACACTGTATCCTCAATCTTAAAGTTGCCGTTTGTGTTAGCCACTAGCATTCTGGTGATGAACGACGGATTTAGATTTTCGTCATTATAAATGTTAGCGTAAACGGTACGAATGATCTTAGGCGTAGTAACTGCACCATAATAATGCAGTTTCATAGTAAAGTTAAGAGTCCAATACACGTAACGAACGGAATCATAATTTCCCTCATATTCAATATTGTTAGTTACGTTATTGAGAATAACTGGAATATCTTTAACGAATCCTAGATCAGGAACCATAGCTGCTGAAACTGTAAAGTCTGGATTAAAAAATGGTAGAATTTGCTCTACAATCTGTGTACCATCGTCAATGTTTCTAGCATATACGTTTAGCTGAAAGTTTAGATCATATGGTGCGCCCATGTAGGCGGAAGATGCTGTTGTTCCACCTGTGACAGGCTTGGATGCTTTTAATAGATTGTTCTGTTTTCTAGATGCATCATAGTTAAGACCTGAAATCTCAAATGACATGCGTGGTAGAATAGCTTGAAGCTGTCTTGTAAGATCCGGATCTGAAAAGACACGGGTGACCATCTTTTCCTTAGGAGCATAAATGATAGGAACAACAAATCGATTTACTTCTTTACCAGTCTGATCATTCTTTCTGATAATGGAAATATCATCAAACAGTCTTCCAAAAAGGATGACTGCTTTCTTAGTTAGTTGATGATAGTAGTGTGCGTTACCAAGCATTATGGTGTTCCAAACGGGTTAGTTTCTGACAGGTCTAGAATCAAATCTGCACCCGTGTCGAAGTCTTCATTATTGAAGATATCAAATTTAACGTAATCGTTCTTTTCATCTGATATGGTATTAATTGTGATCTGAGCAAGAGATGTGTTACCATACAGTGTTGTATTTGCTGTAAAGTTACCTGTAATACCATAAATGAACATGGTGCCATTAGCTTTATACCATTCGCCAAGTTCCGCATATGATGTAGCATTCGCCCATGTTCCATCAGGACTCTGATAAACGATTTCTCCGTCTTTAAAGCTACCAACACCAGATGATGCAACATTTAGTTTTAATGTATAACCATTTTCTTCCTCGATCTGATCAATCTCCTTAACACCAGTATCGATAGTGTCTTCCGAAAAGCGGAAGAGTTCGCAACGCATTTCGTAAATGTATGGCTCTCTATTGCCTAGAGAATAGAACATAAGTTTCTTTTCAATGAACTTAATTTCAAACATACGATGCATAAGCGGCACATAGATTAGATCACCTTCCTGGGGTCTAATACGCAATACGGTTGGCAATCCACGAGTGAACGATCTACGTGAGATAACAAAGTTGGATGTGTCTCTAATCTCTAGTCCGAACTTAGAGAAGAAGTCGCCGTCACCTTCAAAGCCTTCGACGTTTGCTAGATAAGCCTCAATTGAATATGCTTTTTCGAATTTGCTCTTGGCATACTCACCAAAGATCATATCGCCATTGTCAAAGGACTCTCTAGGAATATAATAGACTTGATGACCCATGATCTCAATGGATTCGACAATAACATCTTCCATGAGGCGATGCTCATTGTTAAAGCGATTTTTACCAGGGAAGTTGTTAAAGTATCGATTGACTGCCATTATCCCACCAAGAATCCAGGAGGAGCTTCATACGTATCACGAATGTTTTGCTCTATTTCTTTAATTTCATTTATAGCTTCATTATAGATATCAACGCCACGCATTGTCACGCCGCCTGGTAGCTGCATCTTATCAAACTTGGACATATTGGTGCCCCACTGTTTCTTGACATAAGATGTGGCTAGCTTCTTAAGCATACGATCATTCCAGACTTGTGTGTATGTGTCTGGATCGGTGATGATGAAACCTTCAACAATGATAAATTCGCCTGATTGGACGTCTGTGTTCCAGTCCCAATCAATGTATAGTTTATCGGTAAGTCTGTTGAAACGGATAGGAGTCTCACCGGTAAAGATTAGATCCAATGTAGCTAGATGCTGCATTGTTAGAGAGTAATTGACATAGGAAGTTGATGACAAGTCCCATAGATCGTTCAAACGAAGTTGATAACGAAGGTCGAACATATTCATCGCCATCTTATTCTGTCCGACTTTGAATACTCGGGTTGCACCAATTAGATTATCACTAACGCTAATATAACGATTAGCCTGATCCTGTGTAGTTACCTGATGCTTTACATAGGTACGCTCGGTGCCGTTAAAGTGAAACTCGTTCCAGTATTCAAATGCTAACTCCACAGCGTCATTGACCTGTTCATCGTCAACGTTGATTTGAATGACAGGATAGCCTAATTGTCTTAGGCAAAACTCTTTCAATTCTTCTTTGTTAGCTGGTTTGTTAAGTGACATTTGATTACCTTACGTCTGGTATGAATGAGCCGTATAGATTAGTTCCATCACAAACAAAGGAGAACATGTCACGGCGATTAGCTGTTGCTGTTAGAGTCGGTGTCAGACCTGCAGGCCATTTAAATACGCTGTTCCATGTTAGACTTCTGCTACCTGATCCATCTTGAACAACGTGGAGAATGAACGTGCCGACTTTGAGATTAGTAGGTGCTGCCATTGTTCTATTACCGCCTAGAGTAACAGTAGCAATAGATCCTTGTGCAATATTCCAGTTGATTGTTGATCCGTCTGTTAGAACTTGTGACTGGACATTCACTGTGCCAGGATTGATTGTGCCTGATAGTGAAATATTGTTAATGGTTGTTGAACCAGCAGCGATACTATTGGCCGAATCGTATATGGAGTTAGCAAACGTATGAAGCGCATTTACTCTATTGCCGTCGGGAATCACAACCATGTGGTTGGCTGTGTTCATACGGAAATATTCTGCTGAGATAACGTGATTGTCTCTGATCGTCACTGTGTTGGTGCCGATTAGCAGATTACCAGTAACTCTTAGGTTGCCATTGAATACTGCATTGCTAACGTTAGGTAGAGCATTGTTAGCGGTATTAAAAGCTAGATTGGCGATTAGATATGCTGCATTGGAAGCAAGATAGGCTGCATTAGCTGAGTCATATACGGAACCGTAAAAGGCGCTCACCACATTCGAAACGAACGTGTTGGTTGTCCATCTAGTATTAGCCGCATCGTAAATATACTGTGCTCCAGTATTGTTATTTACGTATAGCTGCTTATCTACTGGTGATGCTGGAAAGTTAAGTGCCAATTTGTTTCCCTTTTAGGAGTATTTAGTTCTATTATGATAATGCTATCCTATTAAAAATCCTGCAAGTTCTGTATGATCAGCCGACAAATATACTGTGCCACCACCATAAGACGATCTCACATCAACATAATCACCTGCCGACAATTGAAAAATGGCGGTTTGTTCCCAGTCGTTACTTGATCCATTTCTAGAGCCTTGACCCATTGCTGATGATCCGTTCACTCTAATTGTAATTCTTTCGCCAGAAGAACCGTTGTTATAAGCGACAAAGCAAAAAAGATATATGCCAGCAATAGGAGCCGTAAATCTACTCGTAGATGTGTTAAAATGATTGCCTATATTAAATCTTGTTCCTCCAGTAAGAGGAATAACACCACCAAGGACTGTCGTATAATTTCCTGATGGCGGACTATATGCTCTAAATGCTGGTTGAGCGGGTGTAGTAACATGTCCAGAACTATTGATACGCATCTGTTCGGTATATGCGGAACCAGTTGTTTTACCAATGGCAAAATATTGTCCTGGACCGATACCCTGACCCCATATTATATTAGTTTCGGAAGCTCCGCCTGAATAATTTGTACCGATCAGAAGACCAAATGACGCAGTTGGCGCCGATCCTGTACCTACGTTACCATTAAACCATGCATAGTTGTTGGCAGCGGCTGAACCTGTTCCTACTTGAAGTTTATATGATGGTTGTGTAGTGCCAATGCCAACATTACCGTTTTCCGGATTCAACGCTAAATCATAAGGATTATTACCTGCTTCCCTAGCTTGAATATAAGAAAGATAGTTAGCAGCGGTAGTTGTGCCAATTTCCAATGAACGATCTGAATTTGGACCATGATAAAGTCTGGCAATAGGACCTAACGAAGAAGGATCTGATTTAACAACATGTATTCTATATGCGGGTGAAGATACGCCAATACCAACATTTGCAGTAACACTTAAAGTACCTGAAAATGTACCACTTGTATTCTGTAAAGCTGTATTAGCACGACCAAATGCAGAATTGATAACAGATGCCACATTAGAACCAGCCGCTACAATATTATTGACGATTAGAGTATTAGCCCTTCTATCAAACACCAATCCTGTATTGCCCTTAGACTGTCCATCATCATTATACAACACCTGCGTATTAGCGGATGTGTATAGCGGTGTAGAAACATACGAGGTCAGCCAAGCACCGATAGAGGCGTTATAGATGTAAGTAACGCCTCCTGATGAAAATACTTGCTGATCCGTAGGATTAGATGGAAAGTCTATGGCACCCATTTAATTTCCTTATACTGTTGGTGTAGACGCTAATGCTTCTTCATTACGCTGTGCAGCGGTCTTCACCCAACCATTAGCAAATGCTGCGGCTACAATCTCTTCCCTTGAACCAGGAATTGACTGTCCAGCCTCTAGAAACTTTTCGACTGCTAGTTTGACGATTTCATCAATAGCAATGCGGGCTCTTTCATGAGCGGCATTCTGAATCCAATCATCAACAGAAGCGGCTGCATATTGCATGGCTAGGTCTTCTGTTTCGGTATAGTTTACTGTGTAAGTTGTCATTGTTTTCTCCTTTTTAACCTAATAGATAAACACAGAACATGTTTCTGGTGTCGCTGGTGTTCAACTCCAAACTGCCCGCTGTAGTATTTGGCGTAACGGCACAATCTATATAATCACTAGCGTTACATGATATAATACCGTAAGTATAAAGTGGTTGATACCCTACATTTATACCGGTCATGAATGTTCCTAATTTATTAGTGCCGTTGACTCTAATAAACAAATTATACCAGTTTGCCCCTAAACCATTACCTTCAACTGCCGCGGTAACAAGATATTTGCCGGCAACAGGACACGTAAAACGATAATTTGAGGTGTTGTAATTTGATCCAGTTTGTTCAACAATATTATTGAAAGCCACGACAACTTGAACACCAGCAGTTAATGATTGAACGGGCGCCGTGCTGTTAATTCTTGCGAATGGCTGATTTTGTTTGATAACATAACCATTATAGTCAATACGCATACGTTCTGCAGGAGTATCAGCAGCAGAAGTGAAAAATCTTAAATCCGCATAATTTCCCGACACTGGTTGAACCGATTGAATACTTGAAGCACGTTGCAAATCATGGCCGCCGCCATTGTTTGGCACCATATACAGACTAACTTTTGTATTTACGCCTGTTCCTGTATTTACTAATGCGAATGTTGCGCCTTCGGCGGCATTTGAATCTTTCCTGACTTCAAATTGTGAAAGCATTGAAGTTGTGCCGACACCGATATCACCAGCACCGGATATTCTAAGTCTTTCGTTTGCACCGCCTGTGAAAATTTTATAAGCACCTGGAGTATATCTATATGCTACGTTGTCAACATCAATTCCCCATGTTGTAGAAGCCGAACCAGTTGAAAGAGCCACCCAACTATTTACATTTGATGTATTGTTACTGAATACTCCTAATTGACCAGCTGGAGCAAGAATATGTAATGGACTTGTTGGTAAAATACCAATACCTACATTTCCTGTTAGTTGTAAATTACCAGCAAACGTGCCACTAGTGTTCTGTAATGCAGTATTAGCTTTACCAAAAGCAGCATTAGCCACAACATAACCAGAGTTTGCAGTATTATAAGCCGCACTAGCCACCAAGTTTGCTGCATTAGCAACACCGTAGATACCAGATATATCAGGTGAAAGTGTAGCGTCTACCCACTG
>JACCDP010636321.1_pt1 | contig 15544 bp, 13 predicted proteins | sample 7445841 | NCBI WGS metagenome assembly JACCDP01 (sample SAMN15323441, study PRJNA562643) | freshwater metagenome | isolation source: river surface water | place: USA:Blue River Watershed | collected 2017-08-17 | reverse complement strand
GCCATGCTCCCTGAATTGGACTCGAACCAATAACCTGCCGGTTAACAGCCGGCTGCTCTGCCAATTGAGCTATCAGGGATTAAACCAATCTGGGGATTGATTGGCGAGGGCAAATACTACCCAAGATCAAAGAAGTAACAAAAAAAGTTATTCGCTCTCGCCTAACGCCAACTCTTTTTGAACTCTACGGGCCGCCTCCATGGCAACTAACTGGCCAAATATCTCTTGGTACTGCGCATCATTTTCAACTGGATTTAACCGTTGCAAAGTGGATTTAATCTCAGCAATTGCTCTGCTTAATGCAACCTCGCGCAATCTAGCAATAATGCTATTTATATATCGCTCAGAAACTTCACCATCGGTGCGAATTGGTTCAACTGTAAGTTCAGTAACTAAAGATTTCAATTCATCGCTCTCGCACTTTTCTAGCAATGATTCAGTAGTAAAGCCATCATTGGCATCAATCACTTTGCGCAGTTGATCATAAAGTGGATATGAGAATGCATTTTCTTCAAGATCAACCCAGCTAGAAGCAAGCCCAGAAATTTGTAATTTAACCTTTAGAACTTCTCGCTCTAGCACCAAGATTGGATCAGTTAAATTCACCTTAGTTGGTTCAGTGTTATCAACCCGATTACCACTTCGCTTTACAGCGGTTGAAACAATATCTACCTCCATGCCCAGCCAACCTGCAAGTAATCGAACATACTCAGGGCGCAAAGATGCATCACGAATCTTGCCAATTAATGGCGCAACTTGATTTAAAGCATTAACTCGACCTTCTGGATTTGTAATGTCATATCCGGCGATTACAGATTTAATGGCAAACTCAAATAATGGAACTCGGCGGGCTATTAATTCGCGTACTGCTGGATCACCATGTGCTTGGCGAAGTTCACATGGATCCATGCCATTTGGTTCAACCGCTACAAATGTTTGGGCGACAAACTTTTGATCATCCTCAAATGCGCGAAGTGCTGCCTTTTGTCCGGCGGCATCGCCATCAAAGGTAAAGATCACCTCACCACGAAATGCATCGGCATCCATTAATAATCTGCGAATAATTCTGATGTGCTCATCACCAAATGCGGTACCACAGGTGGCAACAGCGGTTGTTACCCCAGCTAAATGCGCCGCCATTACATCGGTGTAACCCTCAACAATTACAACTTGGCGAGTTTTTGAGATCTCCTTCTTTGCCATATCTAATCCGTAAAGAATTTGATTCTTTTTATAAATCGGAGTCTCTGGTGAGTTTAAATACTTAGGTCCTTGATCAACCTCATCACTAGCTAACTTTCGGGCGCCAAAGCCAACTACATCTCCTGAGATATCTTTCACCGGCCAAATTAAACGGTTGCGATATCGATCAATTGGACCCTTTGTTCCTTCTTTTACTAAACCAGCGAGCATTAACTCCTCTTCAGTAAAACCTTTTCCTTTAAGAAATTTAAAGAGGCTATCCCATTGATCTGGTGCATAACCAACACCGAATGATTTGGCAGCATTGCGATCAAAACCTCGTTTGGTTAAAAAATCACGGCCATGTTGTGCCTCTGGTAATTGCAACTGCTCTTGATAATAAGTAGCAGCAGCTAAATTGGCCGCAACCAATCTTGATCTATTTATAGATGGACCAGATGTGGTGCCACCTGCTTCATAAGTTAATGTGTAGCCAATTCGATCAGCTAATCGTTCTACAGTTTCAGTGAAGGTTAGATGCTCTAACTTCATAATAAATGCAATTACATCTCCACCAACTTGGCATCCAAAACAGTGAAAATAACCCTTGCTTGGTGTCACATGAAATGATGGCGACTTCTCATCATGAAATGGACATAAACCTTTTTTCTGTCCACCACCGGCGCCCTTTAATTGAACATAATCACCAACTACATCATCAATTGGGCTGTGGTCACGAACGTATGTGACATCTGTATCTTTAATTCGCCCGGCCATTGCGCAATCCTATTTACTTTTTGCTAACTAGCTTGGCATGCAACATTTGAGCGCCAGGATCGGTCAATGAGGCCACTTGATCAATTACAACACGAAGGCGTTGTTGATCATTCTCTGCCATTTGCCAATCCTGCAAGAAAAAACTTTCTAATGTGGTTGGTGCACTTGCCAAGATCGCTTCAACTAACTCACTTAATAATTGTTGTTGTTTGGCATAGCGCTCTTGTGATGCTGCTGCATTAATTACATAGTGGCCAGCCATTGATTTAAGCACTGCTACCTCTACCCGCTGTGCTCTGGGCACAATTAAATTTGCGTTATATCTAGTTAAATCTCCATCGCCATACCGCTCTTGTGTTGCTACCTCTGCTGCTTGTGCAAACCTGCCAATTAATTGGCTAGCTAAATCTTTAAGACGAGCAAGTGAGCGATGAGATCCATCGTAATACTTTGGCCAACATGATAATTTTTGTAATTCGGTAAGGGCACTTGCCATCTCTGCCTCAGTAATGTCAGACAGGTAAACCTCTTGGGCTACCTTAAATAAATCTGGTAAATCATTACTTAATTGATCTAATTTAATCTGCCCGCTTACTAATGAATCCTCTAAATCATGAACTGAGTAGGCAATATCATCTGACCAATCCATTATTTGTGCTTCCATGCTGGTCTTGCCAGATTCCACACCACTTCGATACCAATTAAAGATTTCCAGATCATCTTCGTAAACACCAAATTTACGGGCATTTACCGCACGTGGCCATGGGTACTTAGTTGCAGCATCTAATGAACTTCTTGTTAAATTTAAACCAATTGATTTGCCACTTGGTAATACCGTCTTTGCCTCTAATCTAATTAATAATCGAAGGCTCTGTGCATTTCCTTCAAAGCCACCACAACTATCTGCCAAAATATTTAAAACCTCTTCACCATTGTGACCAAATGGTGGATGTCCTAAGTCATGCGCTAAACATGCACCCTCCATTAAATCTGGATCGGCACCAAGTGCTGCGCCAAGTTCGCGGCCAACCTGTGCACACTCAAGTGAGTGCGAAAGTCTGGTGCGTGGAAAATCAGTTGCCCATGGGACTGCAACCTGGGTTTTTGCGGCTAATCGGCGAAGTGCAAATGAGTGAATGATGCGGGCACGATCTCGGGCAAACTCAGTTCGTCCACCGCGCTTTGCCGGTTCATCTAAAAATCGCTCGCGATCTGATTCGGTGTAACCCGAATGCTCCCTCGCTGCTCTTAAAACCATTTACTAATCCTATCTATTTCAATCCAAAGCATTTATTCGGCGCTAAATAACTCGATCGCTGAGAGAGATTCCATGACGGCCCAATGTTATGTAGGCCAAGTAAGCAGCGCTTTCCCGTAATAAATATCGAAACTTAGAGTTTTCAAGTGCGCCAGGTCCAGTTTCACTTGGAGCACAACTTGCTGCAACCTCTAAATCCTTTGCCATCGTCATTGAACGCAAGCAGTGATATGAATCGGTAACTATTAAAACTGAATCTAACTTTGCTTTTTTCATCTGCGCTACATACGCCTTTGTACTCTCTAAAGTATCGCGCCCCTTAGGTATTGCTTGAATATACTTTTTAGAGATGCCATTTTTAATTAGCCAGTTGTAGCCAGCTGCTGCTTCCGTGCTGCGATCTCCTGGTGCGCCTGCACCGATTGTGTAAATAACTGATGCCATCCCAGATTTATATAATTTCTTCGCACTTTCAAGCCGTGCTTGTAGCAACTCACTTGGGCGGCCATCAAATTGGGCGGCTCCCATAACAACTATTACATCACTTTTAATTGGGTCTAAATGATGTGCGGTGTACCAAATATTTCCAATTACATAAAGTGGAATTACAATAATCAACAAGAAAACAAATGCTATTACTCTTCTAATGAATTTAAATAAAAACATTAACTACCTAATTATCCGCCGGAAACGGATTCATCAATTGTTATTGTGACAATCTCATCTGGATCATTTAGCCAACCATCTGGCAGAGTAACTGGCCGGCCATGACTTGTACGTCCACGAGGTGCATCTCCTACCTCTGTTGGATAAGGCTGCTCAGCTAAGCCACCTAGTAAATCCTGCATCTCTTGATATGAACCAACCATGCCAAGTGATGATCTGATCTCACGATCAACCCGAAAACCCTTTAAGTACCAAGCCATATGTTTGCGCAGATCGCGCATCGCTCGATCTTCATTTTCAAAGTACTCAATTAATAATTGCGCATGGCGCAACATAATTTCACGTACTTCAAACAAGGTTGGATTGCTTCTGTTTTCATCTCCGGCAAAAGCACGAACTAAATCAGCAAATAACCAAGGTCTACCTAAACATCCACGACCTACGACAACACCTGCGCACCCAGTTTGTTCCATCATGGCAACACCATCTGCGCCACTCCAAATATCACCATTGCCTAAAACTGGAACACCAGTTGGTGCTAAGTACTCAACTAAATCGGTAATGCGACTCCAATCTGATTTACCTTCATAAAGTTGTGATGCAGTTCGTGCATGTAATGCCACCCAGGTAACTCCAAGATCTGCCGCACTCTTTGCCGCCTCACGATATGTGTGATGATCATGATCAATTCCTACTCGCATCTTCACGGTAACTGGCATTCCATACTTACTTGCTGCCTTCACAGAGGACTCAACAATTGCCGAAAATAATTTGCGCTTGTAAGGAAGTGCGGCACCGCCACCTCGCCGAGTTACTTTTGGAACTGGGCAGCCAAAATTTAAATCTATGTGATCAGCTAAACTCTCTGAACCTAATAAATCAATCGCTTTGCCAACTACATTTGGATCTACTGCAGATAACTGCACCGATCTTGGTGTTTCACCTTTGCCTGGTTTAATTAATCTAAAGGTTTCTTCCCGCCGCTCAATTAATGCACGGGCGGTCACCATCTCAGAGACAAATAAACCTGCTCCTTGTTCGCGACATAAAGTTCTGAATGCAGAGTTGGTAATTCCAGCCATTGGCGCAAGTACAACTGGTGTATCTAGAACAACCTCATTATTAACAAAGTTGCCATTAGAAATAGGCAGCCGAAGTGGCTTAACCTGCGTTAACAATTAGCAGCCCAATAATTTTGGTGCGAGATAACTTTGCACCTGATCAAGTGCAATTCGAGATTGCGCCATTGTGTCGCGTTCGCGAATTGTTACCGCTTGATCATCTAATGACTCAAAATCAACGGTTATGCAAAATGGTGTACCGATCTCATCTTGACGACGGTATCTGCGACCAATTGCACCAGCATCATCAAAATCCACATTCCAATTTTTGCGAAGCTCCATCGCTAAATCCTTAGCCTTTGGCGATAGATCAGCGTTGCGAGATAAGGGAAGAACCGCCACCTTTACCGGTGCAAGACGTGGATCTAATTTCATAACCGCCCGCTTTTCCATTTCACCCTTTGAATTTGGTGCTTCATCTTCTGTGAATGCATCCATCATGAAGGTTAATGTGCAGCGATCAACACCTGCTGCTGGTTCAATTACATAAGGAGTCCAACGTTCATTCTTCTCTTGATCAAACCAGGTTAAATTTTCACCAGAGGCTGCGCTGTGTGCCTTTAAATCAAAATCTGTGCGATTAGCAATTCCTTCTAGCTCGCCCCACTCGGTGCCAGCAAACTCAAAATTATACTCGATATCGGCAGTGCGCTTTGAGTAATGTGAAAGTTTTTCCTTTGGATGTTCATAGATGCGAAGACGATCTGGATTAATTCCTAAATCCTTATACCAAGCCAAACGAGTATCTATCCAGTATTGATGCCACTCTTCATCTGTTCCGGGAACGACAAAGAACTCCATCTCCATTTGTTCAAACTCGCGGGTACGGAAAATAAAGTTTCCAGGTGTGATCTCATTTCGGAATGATTTACCGATTTGTCCGATACCAAATGGTGGCTTCTTCCGTGATGTAGATGTGACATTTTCAAAATTAATAAAAATTCCTTGCGCTGTCTCGGGGCGCAAATATGCAAGACCTGATTCATCTTCAACCGGGCCTAAGTAAGTTTTTAATAGCCCAGAGAATTGCTTTGGAACAGTGAACTTTCCTTTAGTTCCACAATTAGGACAATTTATCTCCTCCATCGAAGATGGTTTTTTCTTATGCTTATTTTCATAAGCCTCTTCTAGATGATCTGCCCGATAACGCTTATGACAAGAGGTGCACTCAGTTAATGGATCAGAGAAAGTTGCAACGTGACCAGATGCTTCCCAAACCTCGCGAGCTAAAATCACACAGGAGTCGATGCCAACAACATCTTCACGGCCCTGCACCATTGAACGCCACCATTGACGCTTAACATTATTTTTTAACTCAACTCCAAGTGGACCGTAATCCCATGAGGCGCGAAGTCCGCCATAAATTTCTGATGAGGGATAAACAAAACCACGGCGCTTGGCCAAGGAGACTATATTTTCTAAACGATCTGCTGCCATTTTTACTCCATCCGGCTGGCTGTCGGCGGTACACGAGATTAGAGGCTTAACTTTACGCTAGATTACGCAAATGTTAGTTATTGGATTAGCAGCGGTAACCGTTCTCGCTACCTTTTTGGGTGGCTTATTAGCACTTCGTGCAAAGGATCGCTTTCATCTGGTCCTTGGTCTCTCTGCTGGATTACTACTTGGCTTAGTTGGCTTTGATCTACTCCCTGAGGTTTTTGAAATGGGAACGGGCGAATTAGGTGGAGTACAAACAGTTTCTATTGCATTAATTGCCGGATTCTTATCACTTCACTTTATTGAACAATTTGCTGGCTCACATGAGCCTGCCGAATCTGAGTACCACCATGATCACACTCACGCATTTGAAATTGCTGGCACAGTTGGCGCATTTGCCATGGCTGGCCATATTTTCCTAGATGGCATTGCATTAGCACTTGCATTTAAGGTTAGCAACGCACTTGGTATCGCAGTTTTCATTGCAATGATTGTGCATGCATTTAGCGATGGTTTAAATACTGTTGCATTACTTGTAAAGCTTGGTCAATGGACCCAACGTGGCAAGTTCTTATTAGGTATTGATGCTATTGCCCGCATCAGCGGAGCAATTCTTGGCTCAACCTTGGTAATTAGCGATTCAGCGATCGCTATCTATTTGGCTGCTTTCTCTGGAATTGTTATTTATCTCGCTACCTCACATATTTTGCCGGAGGCGCACGCAAACCATCCAACCAGGGCAACCATGCTTGCAACATTAACTGGCGTACTAATTATGTGGGGCGTAGTAGTTACTTTTTAATTACGCTTTACCAAATCTACGTTCACGCTCTGCATAAATCTCAATCGCCTTCCATAAGGTACGGCGATCAGCATCTGGCCAAAGCACATCAAGAAAGACCATTTCAGCATAAGCAGATTGCCACATTAAAAAGTTGCTGGTTCGTTGTTCACCAGATGAGCGCAAAAATAAATCAACATCACTCATCTGTGGCGAATAAAGGAATTTATTAAAACTTTTTTCGGTAATGGATTCAGCCTTTATCTTTTTACTTTTAATTGCTTTCGCAATCTCTGTAACGGCATCGACAATTTCGGCTCGGCCGCCATAATTAACACACATATTTAAAGTTAAAACCTTATTTGATTTAGTTAGATCTTCCGCCTCATGTAATTCATTTAATACTGAGGACCAAAGTTTTTGCTCACGTCCAACCCAGCGAATCTTTACACCGAGATCATTCATCTCATCGCGTCTCCTGCGAATTACATCGCGATTAAAACCCATTAAAAATTTAACCTCTTCCGGAGATCTGCGCCAATTTTCAGTTGAGAATGCATATGCACTTAACTCTTTAACACCAATTTCAATTGCGCCATGCACCATATCTAATAGGGATGCCTCGCCCGCTTCATGCCCTGCTGTTCTTGGCATGCCCCGCTCTTTCGCCCAACGACCATTTCCATCCATAACAACTGCAACATGATTTGGTATTTGTTTTGGATTTAACTTTGGTGGCTTAGCACCAGTCCAATGCGGAGTAGGTGAAATTACTTTTCGAGATTTAGCCACGGTTTATTCTCTCAACTAATGGCAAGGAACGTAAACCGCGTTCTAGGTGCCACTGCAAATATGCCGCAATTAACCCCGATGCCTCACCTCGATTTTTTAATTCACTGCTCATTGCCGTCTCCCAATTACCCGTCAATAAATCTGACATCAATGCGAGGGTTGCCTCGCTTGGGGTAGCCGATGCAGATGGTTTACATGTTGCACAAACACTTCCGCCGCCCTGCAATGAGAAAAATTTATGTGGGCCCGGTGCATCACATCTAGAGCAAATAGTTAGTGATGGTGCGTATCCAGCAACAGATAATGAACGAAGAAGGTAGGCATCTAATATCAATGACGGGTCATACTTTTTTTCAGATAATGCTTTTAGTGAGCCAACAACTAATAGGTATTGTTGCAGCGCTGGTTCATGTTCTGCTTGCGTAAACCTTTCAGCCGCTTCTAATATCGCAGAAGCCACCGTCCAATTTTGATAATCACTTGATAAAACATCACCATAATTTTCAATCGCCTCAACCTGAGTAATAGTGTCAAAGGTTCTGCCGGTATAAAGTTGTAAATCAACATAACTTGCTGGTTCTAGGCGCGCACCAAATCTAGATTTAGTTCGGCGCACACCCTTTGCAATCGCTTTGATCCGACCATGTTCGCGAGTAAAGAGTGTGATGATGCGATCGGCCTCACCCAACTTGTGAGTGCGCAGCACAACAGCTTGATCTCGGTAGAGCGCCATAACCGCTAACTTACTAGAGCGGTATGTAAAGAGTGCTTAACGAACTGCGCGATTGATTGAGGAGATAACAGCTTTCAGGGCTGCAGTTGTTGTGCTTGGATCAATTCCAACTCCCCAATAAACCTTGCCGGCAATTTCACACTCAAGGTAGGCCGCCGCCTTTGCATCTCCGCCAGCAGATAATGCATGTTCGTAATAATCTAAAACGCGCAGTTGTAGTGTTGATTCATACTCATTAACAATCGCTACAAATGCGGCAATTGGTCCATTACCAGCACCAGATAAATTATGTGATTTACCTTTATCAATTAACTCAACAGAGAGATTTACATCCTCATCCATATGTGATGATTGGGAAAGGCCGGTTAATTTAAAGCGACCCCATTGATTTTCCTTTGCCGGAAGATACTCATCCTCAAACTCACGCCACATGGCATCAGGTGAAACTTCGCCACCTTCAGAATCAGTTTTTGCTTGAATTACTTGACTGAATTCAATTTGTAATCTGCGTGGCAGATCTAATTGATGTTCATTCTTCATTAAGTATGCAACGCCACCCTTACCTGACTGGCTGTTAACTCTAATAACCGCCTCATATGAGCGACCAATATCCTTTGGATCAATTGGTAGGTACGGAACTGCCCAGGTGAACTCATCCTTATTCTTTCCAGCAGCTTTGGCATCGGTTTCTAAATGTTCAAATCCTTTTTTAATTGCATCTTGATGTGAGCCGGAGAATGCGGTGAATACTAAATCGCCACCATATGGATGACGCTCTGGCACGCGAAGTTGATTGCAGTACTCAACGGTGCGACGAATTTCATCGATGTTGCTGAAATCAATCATTGGATCAATGCCATGGCTCATTAAGTTAAGACCTAATGTAACTAGGCAAACATTTCCGGTGCGCTCACCATTTCCAAATAAGGTTCCTTCAATGCGATCAGCTCCTGCAAGGTATGCAAGCTCAGCTGCAGCAACTCCAGTGCCGCGATCATTGTGTGGGTGCAAACTTAAAATCACACTGTCGCGATACTTTAAATTGCGGTGCATCCACTCGATGGAATCTGCGTAAATATTTGGTGTTGCCATCTCAACTGTTGCAGGTAAATTCATAATGGTTTTCCACTGTGGCGTTGGTTTCCAAATATCATTTACCGCATTGCAAACCTCAACTGCATACTCAAGTTCAGTTCCGGTGTATGACTCTGGTGAGTACTCAAATGAGACTAATGTGCCAGGTACGGTTTTTACTAAATCTAAACAGATCTGTGCACCTTCGGTAGCAATCTTCTTTATGCCATCTTTATCCTGACCAAATACTACCCGGCGCTGCAATGCAGAGGTTGAGTTATAAAGATGAACTATCGCTTGCTTGGCTCCCTTAATTGATTCAAAGGTGCGTTCAATTAATGGTTTGCGGGCTTGAGTTAATACTTGGATAACCACATCATCTGGAATTAACTTATCTTCAATAATCTTTCTAATGAAATCAAAATCAGTTTGCGATGCTGCTGGAAAACCAACCTCAATCTCTTTGAAACCCATCTTTACCAACAACTGGAACATAACTAATTTGCGATGGGCATCCATTGGATCAATTAATGCTTGATTGCCATCACGTAAATCAACACTGCACCATTTAGGAGCTTTAGTAATTGTTTTGTTGGGCCAGGTGCGATCTGAAAGGGCGCCATTATTTGGAAATGGATTAAAGGGTGTGTATCGATTAACCGGCATTGCCGATTTTTTTTGTTCTGGAAAGTTACTTGTCATTTGTTTTCTTAACTCCTCGTCGAATTCTTAGGTTTACAGGTCTATCGGTGCGACCAACCCCGCGACGAGGGGACCGATTACTTGGCCCCGCCGCGGCAGGTAAGAAGAAGGAGTGATGAAAGAGAGATTGAAAGCAGGCTTGATGAAGTTGATGCTGAACTGCCTGCGATTAACATGGTTAAAGATTAACCTTTCAAATTACTTTTCGCAAAATTTAGCGATACTAAAGGGAAAAGCTTGGGTACTCATCGGTAATCAACAAGATGGCGTAGCCATAAACGCGATTCCAATAAGAAATTACCTTCACTACCCCATCAGCACTTGCCTCTGGGTATGAACCAGTAAATAAAATATTAAACCAAGCAATTAAGGTAAGAATTAATAAATAAATGGCGTAAACAACTCCAACAATATAAAGCGGAATTGCCAGGAACCATTTATAAAGTGGTGCGTAACGATTTAAAGATTTTCCGCCATTAATCTCTGGGAAATCAAGTTTGATCTTTTGATTCTCCTCAATTGATGGGTACTCATCTGTTAAGCAAAGCGCAAAGGATGCTAAGCGATTGCTTAATGAAAGGTATGCCTTATTAAAGGTTAAAACGTAGGATGGATAAACGCCACGAAAAATCAAAGCAAGTGCAGCTGGCGCAATCAATATACCGCCTGTAAATTGTAAAAATTCGCCATTGCCATTTGCCCAGGTGGAAAAGCTGGAAACAAAGATCATAAATGGGAATGCCAAAATTAAACGCCAAAGGACTGAACCCTTATCGCGATTATCTAGATCTACAACTGCATGGGTTACGATTTGTGTGCTCATGGCTTTATCGTAGTGAATTAACCTCTAAAGCACCGGTAGGTAACGATTTAACTCAAAGGCAGATACTTGTTTGCGGTACTCATCCCACTCGGCACGCTTATTCTTAAGCACAAACTCAAATACATCTTCTCCTAAAGTCTCGCGCACTAACTTACTTTTCTCCATCGCTGAGATCGCCTCTGCTAAATCTGCAGGAAGTGGCTCTGGCTTTGAATTTTCACTCAACTCATACTTACCTTCAACGCCAGCGAGGCCGGCAGCGATAATTACCGCAAATGCTAAGTATGGATTACATGCCGAATCTGGTGAGCGAATCTCAATTCGAGTAGATGCTTCCTTCTTTGGTTTATAAGTTGGAATTCGAACCAATGCATTGCGATCATTTTGTGCCCAAGTAGCAAAGGCTGGTGCTTCTCCTCCGCCATTTAATCGCTTATATGAATTAACCCATTGATTTGTGATCGCTGTTATTTCAGCTGCATGTTTAATAATTCCTGCAATAAATGAGCGACCCACCCTTGATAATTGCATTGGTGCACCCTCTTCATAAAATGCATTTTTCTCGCCCTCAAATAAGGAGATGTGTGTATGCATTGCAGAGCCAGGATGTTCAGTAAATGGCTTTGGCATAAAGGATGCAAAGAAACCTTGATCAAGTGCTACCTCTTTTACAACATGGCGAAATGTCATGATGTTATCTGCAGTTGTTAATGCATCGGCGTATCGCAAGTCAATCTCTTGTTGTCCAGGCGCTCCCTCATGATGTGAGAACTCAACTGAAACTCCCATCGCCTCCAGCAAGGTAATTGCTTGGCGACGGAAATCATGTCCAACAACAGATGGAGTGTGATCAAAGTAGCCAGCTTGATCAACTGGAATTGGTGATTCACCATTTGTTGGCTGATTCTTAAATAAGAAGAACTCGATTTCTGGATGTGTGTAACAGGTGTAACCAAGTTTGGCCGCTTTTTCTAATGTACTTTTTAATACGCGTCGAGGATCAACTGATGCAGCTGTTCCATCTGGCAATGTGATGTCACAAAACATTCTGGCCGCACCCGGTGCTTCAGTGCGCCAAGGCAAGATTGAAAATGATGATGGATCTGGCTTTGCCAACATATCTGCCTCTGTCACTCGGGCAAATCCTTCAATGGCAGAGCCATCAAAACCAATTCCTTCAGCAAATGCATTTTCCAGCTCTGCTGGTGCGATTGCAACAGATTTTAAGAAACCTAAAACATCGGTGAACCAAAGACGAACAAATCGAATATTGCGCTCTTCTAATGTGCGCTGTACAAACTCTTGTTGCTTAGCTAAATCTGATGGGGAGCTCATGGGTGGTATTTAAACAAAGGCTGGTTACAGCCATGTTAACTACCTAAATTACGAAGGAATCCCCAGTTTCAACGGTGCTTTGTGGCAACAAATCCTTAGTAACAACTGAGTTGGCAGCAATCTTTGAGCCATCACCGATCTTGATATTTCCAAGCACTTTGGCACCCGCTCCGATTAAAACATTGTTGCCAATTGTGGGATGGCGCTTATCTTTAGCGGTAACACCAATATTGTTCTTAGCGCCCAATGTGACATTGTGATAAATCATTACATCATCACCAATCACGGTAGTTGAACCGATTACTACACCCATGCCGTGATCAATAAAAAATCGCCGGCCAATCTTTGCCGCTGGATGAATCTCAATTCCAGTTGAACTTCTAACTAAATTGGCATGGATGCGGGCTAACAACTTTAAGTTGATTCGCCACAAAAAATGAGAGATGCGATGGCCCCAAAGTGCGTGAAGACCTGGATAGGCCAGCGCTACCTCTAATCGATTTCGTGCAGCAGGATCTTTAGCTAATGCGGTATCGATATCCTCAATAATTGTTTTAAACATTTATTGATTTACTCAGTGATATCTTCATATAGAACAGTAGATAGATAACGCTCACCAAATGATGGAATTATTACAACGATGTTTTTGCCAGCAAACTCTGGGCGCTTAGCAACAACTGATGCTGCCCAAAGAGCAGCTCCTGATGAAATACCAGCCAAGATGCCCTCTTCAGTTCCGGCGCGACGGGCGTACTTAATTGCATCTTCAGCTGTGGCATCTAAAATTTCATCATAAACATTTCTAACTAAAATCTGCGGAACGAAGTTAGGACCAATTCCTTGAATTGGGTGCGGTCCAGGATTTCCACCATTTAAAATTGGTGATGCTGCAGGCTCAACACCAAAAACTTTAATATTTGGATTTCGCTCCTTTAACAACTGGCCTGTTCCGGTAATAGTTCCGCCAGTTCCAATTCCAGCTATTAATACATCTACTTTGCCATCGGTATCGCGCCAAATCTCTTCACCAGTTGTTTTACGGTGAATTGCAGGTCCTGCCTCATTTTCAAATTGGCGAACCATTACTGCACCAGCTTTTCCGAGCTCCTCAGATTTTGCAACAGCACCCTTCATGCCTTCAGCAGCTGGCGTTAGTACCAACTCTGCTCCGTACGCCTTAATTAATTTACGACGCTCCTTTGAAACTGATTCCGGCATAGTCAAAATAACTTTGTAACCTCGAGCTGCGCCAACCATTGCAAGTGCGATTCCAGTATTTCCAGAGGTTGCCTCAACAATTGTGCCGCCTGGCTTTAGTGCGCCACTCTTTTCGGCAGCATCAACCATGGCGATACCAAGGCGATCTTTAACAGTTGCAGATGGGTTGTAAAACTCAAGCTTGCCAAAGACATTTGCAGCGGCGCCATCCATAATCTTGTTGATCCGAACCAGCGGGGTGTTGCCGTAAATCTCGGTAATATCATTGTAAATCTTCATAAATTTCTCCTTAAAATATTTAATGTATTGGTAATTGGATTTTTAAGATGGGTATTGCAAGATTAAAGATTTAAATTAGCAACTGCAGGATGTAGCAAGACCAAAATCAATTACCCGGCGGCGAGTAAACAGCCAATCTCCGATTGATTTGATCATGGCCAGATTCTAAAGTACTTATTTTTTCTACGCTAATTGCAAATGATTTGCGTGTTCCTTAAATCAGGAAGAATTATGACTCTTTCCAATGTGATGTGATCGGTAAACGGCGATCCTTACCAAAGGCCTTGCCAGAAATTTTTGTGCCAGGTGGATACTGCCGGCGCTTATATTCAGCGCGATCTACAAGTTGAACAACTCGATCTACTAAGGCTGCGTCAAAGCCAGCTGCAATCGCCCCTGAGCGTCCGCCATCTTGATCAATATAGATGTGAAGAAGTTGATCTAATACTTTGTAATCTGGCAGCGAATCTGAATCCTTTTGGCCGGGACGAAGCTCAGCACTTGGCTCTTTGGTAATTGAATTAACTGGAATCGGTGGTGTCTGCCCATTTCGCTTGGCTATTTCATTGCGCCAATTAGCGAGATCCCAAACTTGAGTTTTATATAGATCCTTAATTGGAGCGTATCCACCAACTGCATCGCCATAAAGAGTTGAGTAGCCAACGGCGAGCTCTGATTTGTTTCCAGTTGCTAAAACTAAGTGGCCCTCTTGATTTGAAAGCCCCATCAAGGTTGTGCCGCGAACTCGGGCCTGCACATTCTCTTCAGCAAGACCAGATAAACCAAGATTTGAGATAAATGATTGCACCATTGGCTCAATCTCAATTATTCGGTATTTAACACCAGTATTAATCGCTAATTGTTTAGCATCACTTAATGAGTGGTCAGATGAGTACTTACTTGGCAGTGCAATTCCATGGACACGATCGGCTCCGATCGCATCTACCGCAATTGCTGCAACCACCGCTGAATCAATTCCGCCAGATAAACCAAGTACGACCGATGGGAATTTGTTTTTAATTACATAATCGCGCAGGCCAACTACTAGCGCCTGCCAGATCTCCGCTAGATCATCCAGCCTTGGTGCAACTCCAGGAATTAATTTTTTATACTTCAAAATTGGTGGCTCAGAGATAATTAAATCTGGATCACTGCTTGCTAACTTCACATCTAGATCAATCATCATTAAGCCCTCTTCAAATTGTGGGGCACGGGCAATTACCGATCCATCGGCATCAACCACAATAGTGTCGCCATCAAAAACTAAATCATCTTGGCCGCCTGCCATATTTACATATGCAAGAGGTGCATTAATTTGCTGGGCACGACGCTGAACTAACGCCAACCTGACATCATCTTTATT
>JACCDP010732837.1_pt1 | contig 15549 bp, 15 predicted proteins | sample 7445841 | NCBI WGS metagenome assembly JACCDP01 (sample SAMN15323441, study PRJNA562643) | freshwater metagenome | isolation source: river surface water | place: USA:Blue River Watershed | collected 2017-08-17 | reverse complement strand
TTGGCGTGTTTAGATCCAGTTCAAGGCTCTTAGTCAATTCGGTGGCTGGCATGTTGTGCGTTGCATTATCGATACCGCCTGTGATTATTGCTGTTGTATTTTATAGCCACACTGCTTTGCTGGGCGCGGCATGTGTTGCTCATGTCGTTTTATATGTTGCGAGTTACCGATTGCTCTTTAATCGTTTGCATCCGGTCTCGAGATGATTTGTTACGGATTAGATCTTGATAATAAGAAGGCTATGCTTTGATTTCTGTCTCAATTATTAGCCATGATCAGGGGAGGCTGATCGAGAATTTAGTTCGCCAGCTCTTAGACTGTTCCGAAGTTGCCAGAATTATAATTACGATAAATGTTCCGGAATCCTCTGCCCTCCCGTCCAGTGAGCGTATCACAGTGATCCATAACGAGGTGGCTCGAGGGTTTGGCGAGAACCACAATCGTGCCTTTGAGCGGTGTGATGAGCCTTTTTTTTTGATTCTTAACCCTGATATCGAGCTGCGAAATAACCCATTTCCCTGCTTAGTGCGCACACTCGAAGAGACTGAGTCATCTTTAGTGGCTCCGCAAGTAGTTACGCCTAGGGATCAGATAGAGCCAAGCGCAAGACAATTTCCAACCATTTCGCTGCTGATAAAAAAGCTTCTCTTTGGGTATCAGGGGTCATATAAGTTGGAGGGCAGATTTTCTCCCGACTGGATTGGTGGCATGTTCATGTTATTTCGGTCTTCAGACTTTAAAAGTCTTGGTGGGTTCGATAAGCGGTTTTATATGTATTACGAGGATGTAGATATCTGTGCTAGGGCTTGGGGGGCGCAAATGCGCATCACAGTTGCTACCGACGTCAAAGTTGTTCACGATGCGCGACGAGCGAGTCACCGAGAGTTGAGGCATGCATATTGGCACCTGCGCAGCATTCTTATTTATTTTACCCGCTACTTGGGGGGCTACTCGGCCGGTAGTTCGCGCTGATAATGAGGGCGCCGTGTCTTGATGGCGATTAGAAGTCGTGCTGGGCGATCTAGGTTTAACTCAAACGAGCGGCTAAAGTTGTGGGGCGTCTTTTAAGGTCTTTCGAGACAAGTGTGGACGACATTACTATTTCCCCTTGCATCTCGTGTCTGCGCTCTTACATAGGGGTTAGCCTAAAACGGCTTAGAAAAGAGCAAATACCGAAAAGGTATACTCGTGGATCATGATCTTTATTCCTGTCCTGCTCTGTGGTGGCGCTGGAACGCGGCTCTGGCCGCTATCACGCAAGTCGCGTCCGAAACCCTTCATCACACTTCCCGATGGCCAGAGCCTTCTGCAAAAGGCTTTCATGCGTGCCGCGAGACTCCCTGGAGTGACTGAGATCGTCGCTGTCACTAATCGGGATTACTACTTTCAAGTAAGTGACGAGCACCGGGCCAGCCAGATTGCTCAAGAGACAAGCTATCTCCTGGAACCGGTTGGGCGCAGCACAGCCCCGGCGATTGCTTTAGCTGCACTTTATGCCATGGACCGATTTGGTGAGGCCGCCTGCCTGCTTATTCTCCCGGCCGACCATTTAATTTCAAAGGAAATGGCGTTTTGCGACTCCGTAGCCGCTGCTCGGGCTCTGGCGGACCAGGACCTCCTCGTAACTTTTGGGATCCGTCCAGAGGCCGCGGAAACAGGGTTTGGGTACGTAGAGTCCGGCGAGCCAATCGGGCGCCTCGGAAGGCGAGTACGTCGATTTATCGAAAAGCCCGACTCAGCTAGCGCGGAGAGATACCTAGCCAGTGCAGACTTTTATTGGAATTCCGGGATGTTTTGCTTCCGCTCGGGCACACTTATTGCTGCAATGCAAAAAACCTGCCCAGATTTGCTCAGTGCTGCCCAGGCGTGTTGGGCGGAGACAAATCATGACCGTGCGCCAATAGAGTTTCCCGAAGAGGCGTTCATGGCGCAGCCCACCATCTCGATTGACTATGCGGTGATGGAGAGAGCTGACAATGTGGCCGTCGTGCCCTGTGACTTGGGGTGGAGCGACATAGGGACGTGGAGCGCCCTTGCGAAGCTAACACCTGCTGACGATCAAGGTAATCGTAGTCTCGGGGAGACAGTCCTGATAAATTCAAAAAATACTTTTATTCAGTCCAACCATCATCTTGTTGCCGCTATTGGAGTAAACGATCTTGTAATTGTTGATACGCCGGATGCCACGCTTGTAGCTCATAAAGATGGGGTGCAAGAGATAAGAAAAATTGTTGAAAAACTTGAAAATAGTGCACATGAAACGCATAGAGTACATCGAACTGTTTATCGTCCTTGGGGGACTTACACAGTATTAGAGAATTATCCGGGATACAAAATTAAGCGCATTGAAGTGCAGCCAGGCGCCTCAATTTCTTTGCAAATGCACCGCTATCGATCTGAGCACTGGGTAGTGGTCTCGGGGACAGCAACAATATTGAATGACGATCTTGAAACAGTGCTTAATCCGAATGAATCTACCTATATATCGCCCGGGCACAAGCACCGTCTCTCGAACCATGGGAAAGATCTGCTCGTCATAATCGAGGTCCAGATCGGCACCTATCTCGAAGAAGATGACATTGTGCGCTTTGATGACCAATATAGTCGAACTTAAATGGGTGAGAGAAACGGATTAACCGACATCGTCGAGAGCATAAAACGCAGCGACGTAGTGCTCTACCTTGCTTGGACAGATATCCGTGCGCGATACCGTCGCAGTGTACTGGGGCCATTTTGGATTACCCTGGGCACAGCTATTGGCGTCGTGGGCCTCGGGTACTTGTGGAGTACATTGCTGCGAATTGATCAAGCTACCTTCATTCCGTCTCTCGCTGCTGGACTTATTCTCTGGCAACTAATTTCGGGCGTGCTCACAGAAAGCGCGACAATATTCGCCCGTCAAGGTAATGTAATTCGCAACTTTCGGGCGCCTTACTTTGTTCACTGCCTGCAACTGCTGCTCCGCCAGGTGGTCACGTTCACCCATAACTCGCTCGTCGTCGTTGCGGTTATTTTCCTACTGGATGTACCTGTAACGTGGCAAACCCTTTGGGTGATCCCTGCCTTTATTTTTCTTTTGCTGAATCTGCTGTGGTTATCACTTCTTGTGGGAATATGTGGCGCTCGTTTTAGGGACATTGAGCATGGGATCGCGGCCATGATGCCGCTCTTTTTCTTTATCAGTCCCGTTCTCTATCGACCGGACCAGTTGCCTTTTAATACATGGATAATTTGGATTAACCCATTTTCGTATTTTATTGAAATTGTCCGTCCGCCATTACTCGGGGTTGCGCCTGAACCAATTGCCCTAATTGGGGCTGTGACGATGGCTTTAACGGGTTGGGGACTCACGCTTTCGGTTTTTAACGCCAAACGTCACCGAATCGCGTTTTGGACATAAAGTAAATGGCGTCTATTGTCTTTGAAAAGGTTAGCCTTCAGTACCCCGTCTACCATAGCCGCGCCATGTCGCTTCGCAACCAACTCGTTCGTCTGAGTACGGGAGGGCGCATCGAGTCGGAGGCCGGGCATGTAAATCTGGTAACTGCGCTTAAAGATGTCAGTTTTGAGCTTAGAGACGGAGATGCGGTCGGATTAACCGGCCATAACGGATCTGGAAAGACCACATTATTGAGGGCTATAGCTGGGGTTTACGGCCCAACCACAGGACGAATTAGCCGACAGGGGGGCATTGCAACCGTTTTTGAGCTGGGTGCAGGGCTCGAGCCCGAGTTATCGGGCTACGACAATATCCTACGAATGTCCCTACTAATGGGAATGACGATTCCAAGGGCGAAAGAGAATATCTCCGATATTGAAATGTTCACTGAGCTTGGAGACTTTCTCCAGCTGCCGGTGCGCACCTACTCCTCAGGTATGACAATGCGTCTGATGTTTGCTGTTGCAACAGCAGTTGAGCCTGAAATCTTACTCATCGATGAAATGTTTGGGACTGGGGATTCCCAGTTTCAAGAAAAAGCAAGGGCACGCCTTGGTCGATTAATTGATTCTTCGAATATATTTGTGTTTGCATCTCACTCGCAGGAACTTTTAAAAACGTATTGCAACCGTATATTTAATCTAGAGCACGGTAACCTCACTGAAATCAAGTTATAATTTAGCACTTCTGTTTATTTAGATTAAATTTATGAAGACAGCGTTGGTTTGTGGGGCCGGCGGGTTTATCGGCTCCCATATGGTGAATCGACTCAAGGCGGAGGGCTTTTGGGTTCGCGGGATCGATTTAAAGTATCCGCGCTATGCGGCTACAACGGCAGATGATTTCATTATCGGAGACTTAAGAGAGTCGGCGGTCTGCCGGCACGCGATTGATCGACCGTTTGATGAAATCTATCAGCTTGCGGCAGATATGGGCGGAGCGGGTTTTGTGTTCGTTGGAATACATGATGCCGACATCATGCATAATTCTGCGACGATTAATTTGAATATTTTAGATGCATGTCGAAGAAGAAATAATAAGCGAATCTTTTATTCTTCATCGGCATGTATGTACCCTGAATTTAACCAAACCGATCCAGATAATCCAAACTGCGCAGAGGACTCTGCTTACCCTGCGCAGCCAGACAGTGAATACGGCTGGGAGAAATTGTTTTCCGAGCGCCTTTATTTGGCTTACGCCCGCAACTACGGGATGCAGGTTCGAATCGCCCGATATCACAACATTTTTGGCCCCTTGGGTTCGTGGTCAGATGGGAGAGAAAAAGCACCAGCTGCACTGTGCCGAAAGGTTGCACAGGCGCCAGTGAGTGGAGAGATCGAGATCTGGGGCGACGGTAAACAGACACGCTCATTTATGTACGTTGACGAGTGTATCGAGGCGAGCTGTCGCCTAATGCGGTCGGACTGGAGTGGCCCAGTCAATATCGGTTCAGATGAGATGGTGACCATTAATGCCCTAGCGAAAATGATTATTGGCATATCGGGAAAAAAGCTCTCAATCCGACATGTCGAGGGCCCACTTGGCGTGAGAGGTCGAAACTCTGACAACCGACTTATTGAGCAGAAACTAGGATGGCGCCCGAGCAAGCCACTTCTTGAGGGAATCACTAGCACCTACAGTTGGGTAAGCGCGCAGGTGCAGGCAAATAAGAGAGATGCATAACGACTTAACAGGGTTTAATTGCAGGATTGAGAGGAATTAATCAGTGCGTGTATCGGTAATTGGGCTAGGAAAGCTTGGGGCGCCACTTGCTGCTGTTTTGGCAAGCAAGGGTCATGAGGTTATCGGCGTCGATTTGAATTCCCAGTTTGTCGATGCGATTAATTATGGGAAGGCCCCTATTATTGAGCCACGTCTACAGGAGCTCATTACCGCAAGCCAGGGGCGATTAGCCGCAACAATGAGCTACGAAGATGCAATTTTGGGCTCCGATCTAAGCTTTGTCATCGTCCCAACTCCAAGTGATAACAATGGAATATTCACAAATAAATACGTCCTTGAGTCGATGAAGGCAATAGGGGATGTCTTGAGAAAAAAGACCGGGTATCATGTTGTGAATATTACGAGCACAGTAATGCCGGGATCGTGCGATGGAGAGATACGAGAAACGCTAGAAAAACACTCCGCTAGATCTGTTGGGCAAGACCTAGGCCTTTGCTATAACCCCGAGTTTATTGCCCTCGGGAGCGTAGTTCACAATATGCTCTACCCTGACATGATTCTGTTGGGAGAGTCCGATCCTAAAGCCGGCGCTCTCCTAGAGGCGATCTATAAGACGTCTTGTGATAACAATCCCCCAGTCATGCGCATGAACCTAGTGAATGCAGAGCTCACAAAGATATCGGTCAACACATTCGTCACCACAAAGGTCTCATACGCCAATATGCTCGCGGAAATCTGCGAGCATATACCGGGAGCCGATGTGGACGTGGTCACTGCGGCGATGGGAATGGATAGCAGAATCGGTTCTAAGTACTTAAAGGGCGCTATCGGTTATGGGGGCCCTTGCTTTCCGAGAGACAATATTGCGTTTGCACGTCTGGCCCAGAAGCTTGGAACGCGACCCGACATTGCGATCGCAACAGATCGTTTAAATACTTATCAGATTGATCGACTGGTCAACGCAACCAAGAGGTTACTTGACGGCCGAATCCATGTCGGAATCTTGGGCCTTTCGTATAAGCCCGACACACCGGTCATTGAGCAAAGCCAAGGGGTAGCGCTGGCAACTCGACTGGCCGATGAGGGGTTGACTGTCTATGTCTATGACCCAATGGCGCTCGAGAGCGCGATGATCGAATTAAAGGACAAAGTTATAGCTGTCGGCAGCGCCGAGGATTGCGTTAAAGCCTCCGAAGTAGTCGTTATCACAACTGCATGGCCACAGTTTAGGGGTCTCTCCGCGGAGCTGTTTTCGGATAAGTTTAATAATGTAGCGGTACTGGACTGTTGGCGTGTGCTCCCTTTGGAGAACAATTATGTCACACACATAAATTACCTAGGGGTGGGACGAAAAAAGTAATTGCTCGCAGTGGTTTTCAAGATATAGACTTTACGATCTGAGAAAACACGCCTTCAGTGCTTCAAGTTTTTGATCTATAAATAGATTTATAGTATTCATTTCTCGAGGAAAACTTATCAATGCCAGAGAGACTACTTAATATTGATTTAGAGAGGGGCTTGTGTATGTACCCTTACGCAAAGGGACACGGCGCCTCCAAGGATTCTTTAGGGTTAGCGCTGGTGTACTACCTAATCCCGTATGCCTTAAAATCAAATTTATGTGTATGTCTTGGCTCGGGAGCAGGCTTCGTGCCCTCTCTAATGCGTCAAGCTCAGCGTGATCTAAATTTACTCGGCTCAAGAACAATACTCGTTGACGGCGTCTTACCAGAGGTGGGCTTCGGTGGCCCAGACTTTGCTGGCGGATGGATGGATGAGAATTCTCCCTTTAACAAAGACTATCCCGAAGTAAATGTTGTATACGCTACGACTGAGAATGCCCCAAAAAGTTTTTTTTCGAAGATACAGCAGAAGATTGATTATCTGCATATTGATGCAGATCATTCAACTTCCGGAGTAATGCGTGATTTAAAATTTTTTTGGCCGCACCTATCCGCTTCATCTGTTATTACTTTTCACGACTATGCAACAAACGATGTTCGTGCAGCGCTAGAGCAAGTTTTGCGAGATAATAGCCAGCTTGAATCAATTGGATTCCCTAATATTGGCGCTGGGCTAGCCATTCTAAAAAGAAAATAAGAAAGCTACGTAGGACATGGGCGAATGGATATATTTAACCGATGAGGCTTTACGTACGAGATATGCAATCGCAGCATATCTTTTGAGAGACTCCTCTTTGATAATCGAGATTGGCGGATATAAAACGCCGATCGCTGATTTTATTGGAAACGTGAATCAGAAAGTCGTAATGATTGATCCTCTTTTTGAGCTAGAACCAGACAGGATTAATCAGCCGAATATTCAATATATATGTGAAGATTTCGACAACGTTGACGCCTCCGCGTTTGCTAAGGGAAAATATGACGTAGTATTTCTCGGGATAGACATCTTTTCTCCGGATAAGGATGAAATCCGAAACGCAGAGACTTTTAGTAAATTCATACACTTTGTTCAGAACTCACGATCAACGGTTCTTGAGTATCCATTAGGATTCCCGAGATCGAAGCGTCAAGTTGACATAATCGTATCTATTTTAGAGCCGACAATCACGTTTGATTGCACTTTGGATTTTAGTTGGTGTCTGTTAGAAGACGGGAATACTCCTGATGGGCTAAGAGGTGAGAGGTTAGTTCGGAGGATGATTAAGATAGAGAGACCAAAGATACTGAACAAGCAGGATATTATTGAAAAAGTTGCCCGCTATTTTTATGGATCGGCAGCGGTGGGTCTCGCAATGCATGCTAACCGCACTCGCGAAGAGTTACAAATGATCCCGTTCGAAAAAATGAGACTACACAATGGAATGACTGTCAATCAATCTAATGGTGTATTAAGCTTTTCAACACCAGCTCAACGCTGGGCTTATGCGTGGGACGTCGCCTTATCAATACCAAAAAAGATGAACGATGGCACGCTTACGATTGAAATAAGTGCTAGCGTTTCCACAGGTATACTTGCCGTTGGTATATTTGATGAAAATATGCCAGATGAAATAATTACAGAGTTGTTTATCAGGTCCGAGCGGGGAGTGAAAAAAAATATATATATTTCAATTCCGAGGGATAGTAGTAATCTTCGGCTGCTCGCAAGAACTGGCGACGACCCGAACGGCGCAAGCGTCGAGGAATTTAAGGCTACATTTTGTAAATTTAGTTGATCCTTTGAAATGAGATCGAAGCTAAAAGCCAGTTAACTTAAATGGCACCACTTGAGAGTTGGCGAAACGAAATGATAGGCGGTATTAAGAATTGCAGATCACGAATGAAACAGAAGCATGCATTAGGATCTAAATTTGACGCTTAAGTGCCGATAACAAAAATTAATGCGATGCGTGACGCAAAGCTTATGCTAAAATTAGATGTTCTTAAAATAGACATTAAAAGTGCTGAGGCGATGGTGCTCAAAGGCGGGAAGGCTACCCTCGTGAACGATCGTCCGACGATCATTATTGAGTTATTTGAAGCTGCGCTTGCCGTATAGGGGTCTTGTGTCGTTGAAGTAATTCACTTTCTAAAGGGCGCCAAATACCGAATACTTTTGTTTAGCAATGTTTCGGTAAGATTAACCGACATCCGACCCAGCGATACATCGGGTTGGAATGTGGTCACTGTTCCATTTTGGTGATCGGATGTAAAAATTCGAGAGGCCTATTGGATAACTATAACCACTCATAAAAAAGTACGCATCTAAAAATAGTTATTTATTCGCATCTTCAATAGTACATTTCAAGATAGTGTGAAGTCAGCTAAACGGAAAAACTCTTAAGAAAATTTGTAAAGTCAGAGATGCTAACGACGATCTCACGATACGTGCCCTTTCACCTAGTTCAAGGATTAAAATTGAACGTGTCTTAGCGCACATCGTTTAAAGCATAGCCAATGATATTGGCGAACTTCGCAAGCTATACAACTAAAATTCAAAAATGAGTTTACCGAAACCTAAATACGATCCTGCCATTCATTTGAGTGTCGTCGCTACATCTCGAAATGATGACCACGGAAATGGTCTTCTAGATCGGATGCAGTACTTTATTGACGGGTTGATTGATCAATGTAATAGACATCGAGTTACGGCGGAACTGATTTTAGTGGAATGGAATCCCCCCAGCGATAAAGCAGCTTTGCTGACGAGTTTAAAGTGGCCTAAATCCAACTTCTTCTGTGATGTACGCATATTGACTGTGCCAAAAAGTGTGCATCAAGAATTCGAAAATTCGTCAACGCTCCCTCTTTTTCAGATGATTGCGAAGAACGTCGGAATTCGACGCGCACGAGGTAGGCATATTTTGGCGACTAATATCGATATATTATTCAGCGATCCTTTGATGACGTTCATACGTGACTCCTTGAAATCCGGGACTCTCTACCGCGTTAATAGGCTAGATGTGCCGCAAGAAATGCCGAAGAATAAAGATATTCAAGAAATTTTGCGCTTCTGTCAGTCTACGTATTTTCGAATCAATACAAATCAATACACTGGCATCAGGTCGGCGAGCGATCTAAAGTGGCAATTTATTAAATTTTTATGTATGCTGACGCCAACGCCTCGTAGAGTTCTTTTGCACATCACGACTTTAACCGGAATGCTATGTTGGTCTTTTGTCGCGACATCCAAGTCCTTTCTCAAGAGGGCTAAATGTAGCTTATTTTTGCTAGTACTACAAAAATCTATAAAAATATCAAGGCTTAATCTGAAACTGGCAATTTTTAAGTTCATCGAGAAAGTCTGCCGCATTACGGTGAATCTTAGTTCTTATTTCACGTCCATACTGCGAGCTGATAATAGAAAAAAAAATCTTTTCACAAATGCATGCGGCGACTTCACGCTTATGTCTAGAGAAGCGTGGTTCAGTTTGCGCGGATACCCTGAGTGGCCTATATTTTCTTGGCATTTGGATTCTATACTTTTGGAGCAGGCTGCAAGGCGTGGCATACGGGAGAGATTTATTGGGTTTAAGGCTCCGATTTATCACATTGAGCATTCCCGTGGCTCGGGTTACTCACCTGAGGGTTCTAATGCACTGTTTGCGAGACTCGACAGCATGAAATTGCCTTATTTAGACAATGAGGCTTATCACGTGATCGTTCGTCAAATGTGGGATAGCGGTCAAGAGTCAGCTATTTTCAACGACGTTAATTGGGGCTTAGCGGCACGAGAATTTGCTGAAGCGGAGATCTCAAGCGAATGGAGATCGCATTGACAATAAAGCGTAAGTTGGATCTAACAATAGAGTCAGTTGCAGACTACTGGAATAGGCGACCGTGCAATGTACGTCATTCACAGTTACCTGTTGGTACGCGCGAGTACTTCGACGCCGTAGAGGAAAGAAAGTATTTTATAGAGCCGCATATCCCAGAGTTTGCAGAATTTTCGCTCTGGAAAGATAAGAAGGTGCTCGAGATTGGCTGTGGTATTGGGACCGACACGATCAATTTTGCTCGTTCCGGCGCACATGTCACTGCGGTTGATATTTCTGAAAAATCACTAGAAATTGCTAAGCAGCGAGCTGAAGTCTTTGGCTTGGGACCAAATATCTCGTTCTTGCAGGGAAATGCAGAACACCTAACAGAGTTTGTGGAAGTAACTAACTACGACCTAGTTTACTCTTTTGGAGTGATTCACCATACTCCTTGCCCGAAAAATGTTGTTGAAGAAATTAAAAGATTTATGTCTGATGATACGATGCTTAAGCTTATGGTGTATGCAAAAAATTCTTGGAAACGTGTGATGATTGATGCTGGATTCGATCAGCCGGAGGCGCAGCATGGATGCCCAATCGCTTACACATATTCCGAAAATGAGGTTAGACAATTATTAGATGGTTTTGTTGTCGAGAATATACAGCAGCGGCATATTTTTCCATACGTGGTGGATAAGTACGTAATGTACGAGTACGAATTAGAGCCATGGTTTAAGGTGATGCCAAAGAGGATGTTTAACGCCCTCGAAGAAAGCCTGGGTTGGCATCTATTAATCAATGCACGTAGGCAATGCATATAGTCGGTTCTCTGTTTCCTTCACAGTCACTCGCGACTCACCTGGCCTTCGATGAAAAATCATCCAGTTTTTGACAAATTTATCTGGAAAGAGCCAGTCTTTAATGACATTGTCAATATCAATAGCATCGGAGTAATTCAGCGTAAATGTTATGACTTTGGCATGTATCAGAATCAACCACTCTCTACTATTTACCAAGCACTAAAAAAACAACATCTAGAGCTGCCTCGGATTGCGAACTTACCGCCTACATCTTCGAAAGTAGGACCGGAATTTTCGCCTCCTTTGGATGAGGAGTACTTTGAGTGGATTGATCTCCTCGAATCGGTTATCGACTACGCTGCAGTACAGCCTCACAGACCCTATACATTCATGGAGTTAGGAGCCGGATTTGGACGCTGGTTAGTAAACGCTGTAGTTGCTCTCAGACAAATCGGCGAATATCCGTTCATGGTAGTTGCTGTTGAAGCAGATATGCAGCACGTAGCATGGTTAACTCAGCACGCGCTGGATAACTCAATCCCCAAAGATAGGCTGTCAGTACACCAAGCACCTATAACTGGCGACGGCAGAGAGGTGTACTTTCTAACCGGTAATCATGGGGCTTGGTATGGCCAGGCGATAATTGACGACGCATACGCTCAACATATTTTGCAGTCGTTGCGTTTTCAAATAAAAGAAAAAATCGCGACGGAAAAAAATAGGCTTATAAATCGCATTGTAAACCCAGCCGCTCAGAAATATCTTTCACGAGTGAAGAGTATAACTCTCCAACAAATTCTATCGCGCACGGTTAATCCTGTAGATTTACTAGATATGGACGTTCAGGGGGTGGAAGCAGAAGTTGTCGAGAGCAGCATCGAATCCCTAACTAAAAAAGTACTGAGGCTTCACATCGGAACACACTCTGAGGCTGTAGAAAAGCGATTACGTGAGTGTTTGCGTAATACAGGCTGGACGTGCGTCTCAGATTATCCATGCCTGAGTACGATACAAACCAATTTTGGGGCGGTCAAATTCGGTGACGGCGTTCAGTCTTGGATAAATCCCACACTGCATCCTGGCCGCGCATTTTTATCATAGGTTTGTTTCAACCTCTATCCTTGAATTATGCACTCTATGATGTCTTGTCAAACTGAAATGAATCTAAGTTATAGATTTAACCAAGATGGTGTAATTTTGGTGCGAAACTGCATACTAAATAGGGGCAGAGATGATTTACAGGAGGGAGTCAGTGAACTGAAGTCATGGTTGGCATCAGGAAGCCTTCATAGAGACAACCGATTTATTTCGGGCGAACTACCTGAATGTCTAACGCAGCTGTGGCAGTCAGAGTTCTTGGTAGACAAAGCGAAAACCCTGTTGAAGACTGAGAATATTGCGCTATATATGAACCGCATTCTTATTAAAGATCGTACCTGGTCTGAGCGAGTGGAGGTGCATCAAGATATGCCCTATTTTCATGGTGGAACAGAAAAGATTTCATTTTTTCTCCCGCTAACCGCCCAGTCACCACGAAGAAACGGGGGAATGATTTTCCTCAAAGGCTCGCACCTTTATGGACAAATACAATCCGGAACAATAATGCTAAAGAACTTTCCGCCGCTAGAGGAGTTTGCGCCTGATCTAGATATCGGCGACCTACTAATCGCCAATTTTCTAAACTGGCATTTTTCCCCAAAGTCAATCGAACCGAGTGACCGGATGATTATGCAAATCGTATACCAGCCAGCCAACGATGGGAGTTACGGGGGTATCGGGCTTGGCGTAGCAGAGCCCACGCTTGTTTCCGGTCAATGGGAAACCAAATATTATACTTGTCGGGGAAATATCACAGTACCCGATCGTTAGCGAGCAACTAGTCGATGCTTTTTAATTCTTGTTTCCTTAAGTCGATTATTTCAGACACTGTACTGAGCTATCTCAATAATAATGAGGGCCTTTCAGATTTGTACTGCTTATCTTTTTCTGAATTTAATAAACATAGAAATAAGATAGCGAAGACAACGAGTATTTTATTAATGGATGTAGACCAGTCATCCCTCGATAACTTGATTTACCAAGGTTGGAACCTTCACCGAGGCGAACCCTTTATATGCCGAATAATAGTGTGTGACGAGCAACAGTTCCCTGTCTTGATGCGGAAGTTAGATTCGTGGTTTAGACTCGGCTGTATTGTGTTGCCCGCAAATATAAGCTGGGTCGTTCCGCAGCGGCTCCGAGAGGCAGACGCGCTCGCCTGCGCATGGGAAACAAGCGCCGCCGCGAACTACGTCGCACGATGTAATCTGAAGGGCCACTATGTAGAACTTGGTACCTTCTGGGGAAAGTCCTGCTTTAATAGCTATCATGAGCTTAGGCATTGGTTGAGGGGTCGCTTTTATGCGTTTGATAGCTTTCTTGGGCTGTCGAGGCCAATGGAGCGGGAAACTATTGCTACAGGAGGCGACTTCAGCGAAGGAGCTTACTGCGCAAACCAGCAATCATTCTTAGCGATTGCTGACATTCTCGGTATCCCCAAGGATCAACTCAAAGTGGTTTCTGGTTTTTATAACGATACTCTGAACGGTACAAGTCCGCATCTATACGAGCTTGAGGATGAATCCGTGTCAGTGTGCTTTATTGACTGCGACTTGTATGAGCCAACAAAATTAGTGCTAGATTTCGTCACACCCTTACTTGAACCTGGCGCGCTAATATATTTCGACGATTGGCGATTGTGTCGCGCAAGCCGGCAATTTGGGGAGAGAGCAGCGGCTCTTGATTGGCTAGAGAGAAATAATAACTTTGAACTTGTCGAATTCCATCGCGACATATGGCAGCACCAGTGGTTTATATTTCAAAAAAATGATGCGTAGTTCTCTGGGGCTTGAGCCGGCAGTTATGCGAGCACATTGAGGCAAGTCGCATACTACTGATTGGAAGGCAAATTATTGCCTTCAACTAAGGGCCTTCCTTGCTGCAAGCTTGTTTTCTATTGTTGACGCCTAAAGCTCTTTATCTCACCATTACGAATCACTATATTTTGAACGCGTTACTATGCTTGTATTTACAGGAAGCAAATATCAAAAATTATCCCTGATTAGCTATAGCCCCATTGATTTTAAAACGCAAAAAATCATGTTACCTTTGAATCCGCGTTATGCTGCGGCATCGCAATTATTGCGGAATTTTTATCAAGTCATCTCTAAATGATATCAATCATCGTTCCAACGCTGAATGCGCAACTCTACATCAGACGGGCGCTCGATAGCTTGTTGTTACAAACCTACGCAGATATAGAAATTATTATTATAGATGGTGGATCCCGAGACAATACGGTAAATATAGTTAAATCTGTTATTGATCCGCGGATTTCGCTCGTTCAGTCGACCATGGGTATATATGCCTCGATTAATATCGGAATTACCATGTCTAGTAAGCCTTGGATTTATATTATGGGGGCTGATGACTACTTGTGGTCAAAGTGTGTATTGTCTAGGGTAGTTGCGAGGTTGCCCAAAGAAGAGGACAGATTTCGTATAGTCTACGGAAGTGTCGCTTATGTGAACCATGCGGGAACAACTTTACAGAAATTAGGAGTTCCATGGGAGTGTTGTAAGTCGGAGTTCAAGAGTCGAATGGTAATACCTCATCAAGGCGTCTTTCATCATCGAGACCTGTTTAAGTTTCATGGGCTTTTCGATGAATCTTTTAATTACGCCGGGGATTATGAGCTTCTACTGCGTGAACTTATAAACTCAGATCCCTTCTGGTTGTACGACATTACTGTGGCAGCTTATCAACACGGTGGGGGAAGTTCTGTACCGCGCAATGCGATTCGAGTTTGGAGGGAGTATCGTAAAGCACAACTGAAAAACGGTATTATATTTCCTTCTTTCGATTTCCTAATAAGATACTCTCGCACGGCTATTCGAGTTCTGGCGTGGAGGATACTTGGAGACCGGCTTGGGGGTAGAGTTGATGATTTCTTTCGAGGCTTGGTCGGGTTACCTAAAATTTGGACTAGGAGTCAGGCCCCACTCCCAGCAAGTGATTGTGCCGAGGCTGATCGATAAGAAAGTTGATATCTCTAGATCCGTCAAAAGTCGGGCCTGGAGAATTTCTACTGTTGGTCTACGTCGAGGGTGGGGATGCGCAAGCTAAAAATTTATATAGTCGGGGTGTATCGCTGCTTTGAGCACTACGGCGCTCTAGGAAGTGTCCGATTGTTAGCCGACCTAATTTACACAAGATGTCTGTTTCGAAATTGTAGGCTTGTACGTCGTCCAGTTTTTATCCGCGGGCGGAATTTCATTCATCTGGGAGAAAGTCTCACGACTGGGGTTTCCCTTAGGCTAGATGCGCTAGCTTTTTTTGGGCCTGCCGACCAGGCGTTATTGCACTTTGGCAGCAACGTACAGCTAAAC
>JACCDP010054618.1_pt1 | contig 15552 bp, 15 predicted proteins | sample 7445841 | NCBI WGS metagenome assembly JACCDP01 (sample SAMN15323441, study PRJNA562643) | freshwater metagenome | isolation source: river surface water | place: USA:Blue River Watershed | collected 2017-08-17 | reverse complement strand
TTCTCCGATGAATTTAAGAAGACTGCTTCTGAGCTATTCAATGCAGCAGTTGATGCAAGAGTGCAACAAGAAGTTGCTGCTCTTGAAGAACAGTTCTCCCAACGTTCTCTTGAAGAGAGCGCTGAGTTGAAAGAGGGTCTTGTTGATAAAGTTGATGGATACCTCAACTACGTAGTTGAGCAGTGGATGGATAAGAATGAACTTGCCCTTGAGCGCGGTATCAAAGCAGAGATCCTTGAGAGCTTTGTTGGCGGAATGAAAGATCTGCTACAGTCTCATTACATCGAAGTTCCTGAGGAAAAGTTTGACCTCATGGAAAGCGTCGATGCAAAGGCAAAGGGTCTTGAGGAACAAGTCGATGCTCTGACCGCAGAAAACGTAGCCCTAATGCAGAAGCTGAAAGAAATTGAACGCAAGGAACAAATCGCAGAAGCCTGCAAAGGTTTGACCGATCTTGAAGCCGAGCGTTTGGTGCAGCTTGCAGAAGAGCTTGTTTATGATGATGCAGAAACATTTGGTAAGAAGCTGGAAATCGTCAAGGAAAATTACGTTGTGAAGTCACAGAAAGCCAAGGCAGTTGTGGCGGAATCCGTAGTGTCCGATGCACCAGTTACTCTGACCGAAGAAGTGAAAGTAGAACCTTCAATGGCGCGTTATATGACCGCCCTGAAAGCACGATAATCCAAAACCTATCAATAAGGAAATTAAAATGTCATCTCGTCCCGATCTAGTTAAAAAGTGGGCTCCCATTCTTGAGCACGCTGATCTTCCCCAAATCAAGGACAACTACCGCAAGGAAGTGACCGCTGTTTTGCTGGAAAACCAAGAACGTGCCCAACGCGAAGAGCGCCAAGCCCTGTTCGAAGACGTTCCTGCCAACTCCGCTGGCGCTATGCCTGATACTGGCGGCGTGGCTAAGTTTGATCCTGTGCTGATCAGCTTGGTTCGTCGTGCTATGCCCTCCATGATCGCTTATGACATGTGTGGCGTGCAGCCCATGACCCAGCCCACTGGTTTGATCTTCGCAATGAAGAGCCGCTATGGCAACCAAGCTGGTTCCGAAGCTCTGTTCAACGAAGCCGACACCGACTTCTCTGGTACTGGCACTCACTCTGGTAACCCAGAAGCTGACGCTGCTACCACTGGTACTGGTATGTCTACTTCTGCTGCAGAAAACCTCGGTTCTTCTGCCCCCAATGCAGGTGGTACGTTCAACCAGATGGCATTCACCATCGAAAAGACCTCCGTTGTGGCTCAGTCCCGCGCTTTGAAGGCAGAGTACTCTGTTGAATTGGCTCAGGATTTGAAGGCAGTGCATGGTTTGGATGCCGAATCCGAGTTGAGCAACATCCTCTCCCAGGAAATTCTTGCTGAAATCAACCGCGAAGTTATCCGTACTGTGTACAAGGCAGCTAAGGTTGGCGCTCAAATTGGCACCGCTACCGCTGGTACCTTTGACCTGGACGTGGACTCCAATGGTCGCTGGAGCGTTGAGAAGTTCAAGGGTCTGATGTTCCAGATCGAGCGCGAAGCCAATGCAATCTACCAACAAACCCGTCGTGGTCGTGGTAACTTCATCGTCTGCTCTGCTGATGTGGCTTCTGCCCTGGCAATGGCTGGCGTGTTGGATTACGCTCCTGCTCTGAGCACCGCTCTGAACGTGGACGAAGCCAGCAATACCTTTGCAGGTGTGTTGAATGGCAAGTACAAGGTCTATGTGGATCCCTATGCTGCCAACCAGTCAGCTGAGCAGTTCTTGATGGTTGGTTATAAGGGTTCTAGCCCCTATGACGCAGGTATGTTCTACTGCCCATACGTGCCTCTCCAGCTGTACCGTGCCACCGATCCTCAGACCTTCCAACCGAAGATCGCGTTCCGCACAAGATATGGCATGGTGTCGAACCCCTTCACCACCCTCAACAGCGGCGATAACACTTACTTCCGCAAAATTCGCGTCACAAATTTGATGTAGTAAATGGGGCGAAAGCCTCTCTACATAACCAAAAGGCTCCTTCGGGAGCCTTTTTATTTTTCTAAATAGAAATGTCACTCGCGGCATTACCAGTGCCCAGTGACTCTAGTCAAACCCAGTTAGGAGCCTATATGACCAGCAATGATATTTATAAACTGTTAGCAACAAAACCACATAATCCGCACCACCTTAAACGGTACGTGAAGTTTGTATTCTCTTGTAAATATCAGCCGGGAGAGTATGTAGAGAAACATCATATCTGCCCAAAGGCGAAAGATTTATTTCCTGAGTATAGCTCATTCAAAAAATATCCATGGAATATGGTATTATTAACTGCTCGCCAACACATAATTGCTCATGTGTTATTATGGAAATGTTTTTCTGGGAGCCAGATCTTCGCACTTAATTGCATGATTGATCATTTCAATGAAAACACTAATCTTTTTTTGAAAGAAAGAAAAGTCCCCAAATCCATTATTATCAGATATTTGGCGAAATTAAGAATAGAAAAAGCATCAATAACTTCAGAGCAACATAGACTCAAATCTACGTATAAGGACACCCTTGGCAAAAAATATTACCTGCGCAAAGATGATCCTCTAATTAAAAAATTAGATCTAGTTGGAAATAATTCCGGAAAAAAATTCTCCGAAGAATCGAAACATAATCTAAGAAACTGCAATAGAAAAACCGCCAAAGTTGCACTATATTTCTTGGATTCAAAAATTAAAATTAGATATAACGCCGAACCAGAGTTATACGCAAGTCTGATAGATCAAGGTTGGTTACCATTTATAAATGAAGGCGATATGGCATATATCCGACATAAACAAGGAGAAAAATGTTCTAAGAAATTAGCTGGAACGACGCGGTATTGTTACCCAGATGGAACCTATTATGGTCGCATAAAGAAAGATGATCCATTGATAGAAACGCTTGGTCTTGTGTTACAGAAAACACAAACATCAAAAGACTCGTGTAAGACTAATGCAAAGAAAGCAAGTGACTCCCTAAAAGGTTCAAATCGATATAATAACGGCATAAAGGAAATCTCATCAAAAGAACACCCAGGAGAAGGATGGGTTCTTGGTAGATTGCCCCGATCAGATGATTATTCACGGAATCATGCCGAAGCAACAGCAAAAGCCTGCAAAGGATCTACCACTTGGAACGATGGAGTGAGAAATTACCGCGTAAAGCCAGGGGAACTTCCATCTGATAATTGGGTCAGAGGTATGGTCAAATGACTGCGGTCACGCGGTGTACATCATTGAATTCTCTAAATAGAAAGATGATTAACTTTAGTGACTGCTATCGCCAAAACATATCCACAAAAGATGGTAATGTTCAGTTATTCATAGGGTTGAAAAAGCATTTATTGATCGCACAGACATCTTCTATTGAAGGCAGACTCATTTGCCTAAACAATATCGCAGAAGTGCTGGAGTTTATTGCGCATAATATCAATGATGCCATTCCAGAAGAAGAAAGATCGATACTGGAACGGTTTTTCAAACTGTTATTGGTCAAAACAAAGAACGCAAGTATTAGCATCCACGCAAAAGAAAGTTTCGTGAATGAAATTGCATTCATTGACATCTTGCTAAAATCAATAGCTGGTTCTAAGGAAACCGATCATGCTGAATATCAATAATGCCATTCGGGGCTTTAATGAAAATGCAAATGCCATTGCAAGGGTAGCGGAACAAATATCTTCTGGAAAAAGAATCCTCAAATTGAGTGATGATCCAGCAGGGGCTGGTGTCCTTTCCACCCTTAAAATTCAATCGCGTTCTTTGGATGGAATTAAGAAAAACCTAAGTGCTGGTGCAAGTATATTAGAAGTTTCTGACAAAGCATTACAAGTGCAACAAACTCTTTTGTCTGATATGCGCGAACTTGCCATTAGAGCAAAATCTGAACTTTTGAGTGCGCAGCAAAGAACTGATCTACAAAAATCATTTTCGGAATTACAGAATCAACTGGACTCAACAATAAGCAAGGCAAAACTATTTGGGTCCAGTTTATTGGATAGTTCAGCTACTGATATTGTCATACAGACAGGATTCAATTCTGGTGAGAAATACACGCTAAAGGCAACAAAAAGTGACTCAACCACATTAGGCATTAGTTCGGCATCTATTGATCTGAGCTCCACGACAAATGCACAAGCAGCAATGGATGCTATTGAAAAAGCCAGTTCTGCCGTAAGCGCAAATCAAGGTTCTATAGGAACCATGCTGATTGGTATCAGGAAGACAGAAGAAAACAACAAAATTATGTCTTCATCCATTCAATCCAGTATCAGTAAAATAGAGGATGCTGATATCGCAGAATTAACCAGCAAGTTGAGCATGCTGCAAAGCAAGCAACAGTTAATCAGCAGCACCATATCAATAACGAACAGCCTGCCGCAATATTTGCTAAATCTAATTAAGTGAGGGGCGCATCATGCCATCATTCTCATTGAACATAGCTGCAACTGGTCTCATGGCTCAACAGAGCTATATTGACACAATATCCAAAAATATTGCCAATAAAGAAGTTCAAGGATATAAGCGGCAAGAGTCAACATTTAGCACAATTCAAAATAATGGTGGTGTGCAACACAAAGCATACACAAATAATTACCCATGGTTAGATAATAATTTGGCACTAAAGTCATCGGAGTATTCTAGGCAGACAAGCATAAAGGATAGCATTAGTGGGTTAGACAACTTGTTTTCTAACAACAACGTCGAAACCGCGTATGGCGATTTCTTAAATGCCAGCAAGAATCTCCAAATGTTTCCGAATAGTGCACAGTACCTGCAAGAATTTAATGCAGCTGGAAAATTCTTAAATGACTCTGTTGTCCAAGTCAATGATAGCCTGGATCAGATGCAAAGAATGGTCAATAAGAAAATAGAATTGGGTACAATAGAACTGGACTCACTTAAAACGCAGTTGGATGATTTATCAAGCACTGGTATAAATGAAACCAACTCAAATGACATTCAATTGCTGCGTCAGAAAATATCCAGTTTGACAGGCACCATTAATGGATACAAAGAATATTCTGCAAATACACTGTCACCTGTCTCCGCTGATTTCAAAAATTCTATGTCGGACATGTTTGGTAAAATAAACCAAGCTGGCGGAACAACAATGTTTTCTGATGGTCAATGGATTGATCAAACGTCTGTCAATACCCAGCAAGTTAACAATAGCCAAGACATTCTTAGCTTTGGGGATGTGTTTGGCAGAATAAAAACACACATTGGTACAATTGTCAATTCAGCTGACCTTCATGCAAAATTTGCGCAATCGCAATACGATCAAGCGTCCAAAGAATATGATGATGCGTATGGCGTGAAGGTAGAAGAAGAACTTGTGAACATGATGCGAGCGCAAAAAATGTACGAAGCAAATGCCAAAATGCTTCAAGTTTCTGATAACGTCATAGGATCTTTACTAAATGCAATAGGGTGATGTTCTAAATAATGGTTTGGCGCAACGGGGCAATGATATGAATCACGCACTAAAGACTGAATGCGAGAAAGCGGGGTTTCTATTTTACACCCACGATGGAACACTGTGTTTTGAGGGAGAAGACTGCGAAGCAATTGATAGATTGCTTGCGTCGGCATTCAGCGAAGTTATTTCGGCGCTGCAGGAAGAGCTTGATTCTATTGAGGGTAAATGCGAGATTAGAAAGCAGGTCGCTCAATCAGTGATCACGAATGTGGCAGGAAAACTAAGAGAAAAGTGGATCAAGCACAATTTGGGTCCAGCGACATTGGCTGTTAAATTGCCAGAACGACAAACCGAGGGCTGATATGCTGACGTTCGAAGAATATCTTGCGGAATCCGCGTCAGGGAATTACGTTTGCGTTGGAGCAGAGGATCTGTCGGAATTCCTGAAGAACTCAGGATACCCAGAACCTGCTTCCGGAACTGCTCCTCCAGATTACCATTGTACCTTGATGTATTCAGAAAATTCTCACATTGAGTTGACAAGAATTCTGAGTGCGCTCAGGGCATCTGGGTTTGACTCTGAGATTTCTGCCGACGTGGAAAGCCTTGATATGTTTCCTGATTCTGAAGAACAGGGAAAGGTTTGCTTGGTTGCTAAATTAGATTGCTCCAAACTGCATCAGGCGCATGACACGTTGAAGGGAATGGGTATGCGTCACTCATTCCATGAGTATACCCCTCACGTCACCCTTCGATATAAGATGGATGCAGGAGAAGCAATTAAATACATCGAGAAACCAATTGTCGCCGGAATGAAGATTAGGTTGAAATCATTCAAGAGCGAACGAATTAACAAAGACTACGTATGACAGTTCTTACTTGCCCATACCCAAGCAATATAAATCCGCTGAATCCGAATGCGTTTCTATTCAGCGTGGCGAAGTTGCCTGAGCTCACTTTCTTCGTTCAGGACGTAGAACTGCCTCAGCTGTCAATCGGAGTTGTTACACAATCATCCAGCGTTCATGACATCAAGATTCCTGGCGAAACTGCTGACTATGGTGACCTAAGTCTTTCGTTCCTTGTTGACGAACAATTTGAAAACTACAAGGCAGTCTACGCCTGGATGATCGGATTGTCATACCCAGAGGGGCATCAAATTTACACGAAGTTCCTTGAGTCAGAGAAGAACGCAAATTCCTATTCTGAACTGGCAAAGGGATATTCCGATGCGACGTTGACTATTCTTGATAGTAACAACAACCCAATTAAGACCATTACGTTCGTGGATTTGTTCCCGACTTCACTTAGCGGATTGCCCTTCACTTCACAGAGCACAGATGTTCAATACCTAAAGGCAAACGTAACATTCTCATACAGCTACTATATAATTTCATGACATCATTACTTTGATTTTTGACTATGACTCTTGATGAAATTCGCGCAAGCTGGGAAAAAGATTGCGAAATCGACGAACTAAACCCAGACAAATCTTCTGCCATTAGCCCGAACCTTCACGCGAAGTATTTGGGTGAGCTGATGAACTACAAGCTAAAATTGACAAAGACCAATTTTGAGCTAAATCAACTCACAGCAAAGAAAGCAAAATACTATCGCGGTGAAATGACCAAGGAAGAATTGGTCGAGAATGGTTGGGATCAATGGCAATACAAGACCCTTCGAGCTGATATACCTGCGCTCTTGGATGCAGACAGCGAGATTCAGCTAATCTCTTCGCGCGTAGAATACCTAAAGGTAGTCACTCAATACCTTGAGTCTGTTCTTGGTGAAATCCGCACAAGGTCTTTCCATCTGAAAAACATTATCGAGTGGCAGAAGTTTAGGGCAGGAAATTGATTAAGAAACTAAACCGCTAAATATAATGTAGGTAAGGTGTGTGGCGGGAACCGCACACCAGCGACGAGTAGATCGTTGTCCCTACATCAATATTTAGGAGTAGCTATGTCAAAAACAACAAAGGTAAATTACAGGAAAATTTACCAAGAATTTCACGGATTATCTAAAGAACAGATGAGGGGCATGGATGTTCATCATGTTGATGGAGATAGAAATAACAATGATCCATCGAATCTGGTTTTGTTAACGCCAGAAGAACATGCCGCAATTCACGAGAGCGAATTCGTTTTGTGGGCTAGGTTTGGTCAAGCTAAAGCGACTGAGTCTAGATTGCAAAGAGAAAAAACCATTGGTCCCACCGATTCTGAAATCCAACATAGAAAGAAAATGTCTGAATTGGCAAAAACGGGATTACATAGAATTCGTCACACCGAAGAAACTAAATTTGTTATATCGGAAAACAAAAAAGAGTTTTACAAAAACAAAGAAAATCACCCAAGGTGGGGCGCTTCGAAATACTTAATGATATCCCCAACTGGCGAAGAATTTATAATAGAAGCTGGTATAAAACAATTTTGTCAAGATAGGGGCATACATAATTTATATTCCGTAATTAGTGGAAAGCGAACTCACTGTAATGGTTGGAAAGCAGTCAAGTTGCAATGATTAAATTCGAACAGCACAACGAAACCCACATGAAAGTCTTAATTGATGATCTTGGGATTGAGATGGAAATGCAGGAGTTCTTTTCCCTTATGGTTCCTGGATACAAATATCATCCAAAGGTTCGCGCAAAAATCTGGGATGGAAAGCTGCGTTTGCTGGACGCCCGCAGAAAAACTCTATACAAAGGGTTACTTGGGGTCGCAATCAAATTCGCAAAAGATCGTGGGTATGAATTCAAGATAGACAAGAACCTGGACAATCGGTCAGGAGTCACTGAACAAGAATCAAGGGAATTCGTTGACTCACTTGAATTGACAGCCCGAGGAGAACCACTTCAGGTTAGAGACTATCAATACCAAGCGGTATTCAAAAGTATCGAGACGAAAAGAAACTTGCTCATCTCGCCGACATCAAGCGGAAAGAGCGCAATTCTTTACTGTAAGACCAGGTATCATGTAGCCAAGGAACAAAGGGTTTTGCTCATCGTTCCGACAACAATGTTAGTTGAACAGATCTTCTCGGACTTCAAAGACTACTCTTCAAAGAATGGGTGGGATGTTGAGGAAAATATCCAGTTGCTCTATTCCGGAAAAGAGAAACTCTTCAGCAAGAACATTATGATCAGCACTTGGCAGTCGCTGACGGCAATGATGAAGAATGCCCCGGATAATTTTCATGCCCTGACAAAACAAGTTGACGTGGCGTTATTCGATGAAGCCCACACTTACAAAGCAGCGGCAGTGTTGGCGACGATGGAGAAATTCATTGACACTGAGTGGCGCACCGGAACCACAGGAACAATTGATAACAACAAAATCAATGAGTTGAGTCTTGTTGGGTTGATGGGTCCAGTGTATAAGGTAATCAGCACCAAGCAATTGATGGATGCAGGTCAAGTGACTAAGCTAAAGATCAAAGCCATCTTGCTAGAGCATTCCCTTGACATAAGAAAACAGTTGAAGGGAATGAAGTATCCTGAGGAAATTTCTTACCTTGTTGGTTGTGAAGCAAGAAACAAGTTCATCTCAAATCTTGCAGCTGCGTGTAAGGGTAACACTCTGATCTTGTTTAATTTCGTCGATCGCCATGGTGCTGTGTTGGATGAGTTGGTTAGAGCCAAGCTAAGTAAGACGAACCGATCGGTGTATTTCATTCATGGTGGAACGGACATCGAAGATCGCGAACGAATCAGATTGACCGTGGAGAAGGAAGAGGATGCGGTGATTATTGCAACGTCAAGTCTCTTCAGCACTGGTATTAACATGCCATCTATCGCCAACATCATCTTTGCGGTTCCGACTAAATCAAATATCCGGATACGGCAAAGTATTGGTCGAGGGTTGCGTTTGAAGGACGGAAAGACTCATTGCAACCTATTTGACATCGTGGATGACCTAAGTTACAAGAGCTATGAAAATACCACTCTAAATCACTTTAGGGAACGGGTCAAGGTATATGACTCAGAGCAGTTCCAGTGGGAACTAATCAAAGCAACCGTTTGAGTTGCTAAGTAACCTTGACCTCTAGGTGCTCGCTACGCTTCGCACGTCTCGCTTCGCTCGACTTACTCTGTTTTGTAACAGTTCAATCAACCTATAGTTACAATAACTTCAACCCCGCATTAATGATTATACCGGGTAAAAAACAGAAGTAAACTAAAGTTTGAGAAAAAAGCAAAATAAAGTTTCATTTACTTCCTTTGGCATCAGGGGTATACTTGAGTTATCAAGTGCTAACCTGGATACATTAATGAACAAGAACGAATTGAAAGTGGCTGAGCCAGTTGACCCAAAGAACAAGAATCATTATGTGAATAATGAGAAGTTCTATGAGGAAATCAAGATCTACAAGGAAAACTACACCAAGGCAATCGAAGAAGGAAAAGAGCCTCCTCGAATCAGCAATTACCTCGGTGAGTGCGTCTGGAAGATTGCCAATGGTCTGGCAATGAAACACAATTTCCGGAACTATTCCTTCATTGAAGAGATGATCGGAACTGGCGTTGAGGTGTGCATCAAGAACATGCATGCATTTGATCCATCAAAGTCAAAGAATCCGTTTTCTTACTTCACCCAAGCCTGCTTTTACGCTTACATTCATATCATCCAAAAGGAAAAGAAGCAGAGCACAATCAAGAAACGTCTTGTGTTGAATTCAGCAATCGAGACATTTGACCTTCAATCGCATGATGAGGATGGCGAATTTTCGATGAATCTGATTGAGTATTTGAACGACCTCGGTTCCGAAGTTGATGAAAAGAAACCCACCAAGGTAAAGACAGAGGTCGGTGCTTTGGAACAATTCTTCCAGGAATAAAATGAAATATGCGATCCTCGGCGACTGCCACATGGGCGCCAGAAATGGCAGTAATAGGTTTTCTGCTCACTTCAACAAATTCTTCACTGATTTGTTTTATCCTTATCTTGCAAAGCATGGTATCAAGGAAATAATCCAGCTCGGCGACTTGTTTGATAACCGCACAAACCTATCATACAAGGCATTCCACGCATGCAAGCAAACTTGGTTCCAGCCACTTGAAGATCTTGATATCAAGATGCATGTTCTTCTTGGTAACCATGACATCGTTCACAAGAATACCCTGAAGATCAATAGCCCGGAGTTGTTGCTCGGTGAGTATCGCAACGTCATCATTCACAACAAACCCACGGTGGTAGGTGACGGGCTGTTTGACTTGGTTCCTTGGATTTGCGATGAAAACAAAGACGAGATTCAGGAATTCCTGATGCGCAAGGATCATAGCAAATACTGCGCAGGGCACTTTGAGATCGCAGGATTTGCGATGTATCGAGGAGCAGAGGCTCACCATGAAGGCATGAGTCACGGATTGTTCGATAACTACGATCGAGTATTTTCCGGGCACTATCACCATCGTTCAGAAAAGGGTAATATTCTCTATACAGGAATTCCTTATGAGATTACGTGGAGTGACTTTGCTGATCCAAAGGGGTTCCACATCGTAGACACCGAAAAGAATACCGTTGAGTTTATTGAAAACCCATTTACTATCTTCCGGCGCGTAGTGTATAATAACGGTTGGTCAGGTGACGTCAAAGACCTGGAGGCAAAGATCGTTAAGTTGGTCGTCCAAGAAAAGAAAGACCTATTCTTGTATGATCGATTTGTTGATAGCATCAAATTGGCAGGTGCGCATGACTTGGCTATCATCGAGAATTTCGATGAACTCCGTGGTTCAGACGTCGAAGAAAATGTTGACCTAGAAGATTCTGCGTCCATCATCGATTCTTACATCGATGGACTTGAGACTAACCTTGATAAGAAGAAGATCAAGAGCTATATGCGATCACTTTATAATGAGGCAATTTCCGCATGATTGTTTTCAATACTGTTACTGTAAAGAATTTCCTGAGCTATGGGAATTCGCCAACGACATGGGCTCTTGATAAACACAAGAGCACTTTGATTGTTGGCAGAAATGGTCATGGAAAGAGCGTTCTTCTGGATGCCGTTTGCTTCGGTCTATTCGGTCGCCCATTCCGCAACATCAACAAGCCACAGTTGATCAATTCCATCAACCAAAAGGGTTGCGTCGTGGAATTGGCAGTTACGGTCAATGGAGAACAATACAACATTATTCGAGGAATGAAGCCTTCTATCTTCCGAGTTATCCGCGACGGAAAAGAACTCGATCAAGAAGCGGCAATGAAGGATATGCAGGAGTTTCTGGAACAGCAAATTCTAAAGTTATCATTCAAGACTTTCTGTCAGGTTGTTATTCTTGGTTCTGCCTCATACACTCCATTCATGCAGTTGCCTTCGCATCAGCGCCGAGAAGTTATTGAAGATGTGCTTGATATCGGAATCTTCAGCAAGATGAATTCTGTGTTGAAGGATCGGATTGCAGGAACAAAAGAAGAACTCCGCGTTTCGGACATTCGAATTGAGTCAGCAAGAAAAGAATCCGAAGCCCAGAAGCGAATTATTCAGCTGATTGAGAAGTCAAAGAATTCCAGAATCCAGGAAATTGACCAGGAAATGGTTTCCCTCAAGGAGTCGATCGTTTCCTTGGACGAATCGATTTCTGGGCTTGTTCAACCAGACAGGGCAACTGCCGCTGAATTGCGCGCCAAGTATTCTGAGTTGAGTGATTCGCTTAGTGAGTTGGGATCCCGTTCCGAGGAGATAAAGCGAAAGCTGACAAAGATCGCATCAATGACAGAATGCCCATCTTGCCTTCAGGACATTTCTTGCGATCACAAACAGAAAATTTCATTGCGATTCTCAGAAGAATCTTCTCAACTCAGCGATGAGCTAGAAAAGAACACGCCGAAGCTGAGTGCCCTTTCTGAAGCATTGGAAGAACTTGAGAAACAAGAGCGTTATTATTCAGTCACCAAAGATAAGTTCACGCAACAACGAAAGCTACTGGAACAATCTTTGGCTGAGAAGGCAAAGCAGAAGGGCAGAATTGAGGAAGACTCTGGTGACCTAGATGCAGAAAAAGAAAAGATGAAGCAAATCGCAAAGGAAGCATTGCAGTTCATCTCCAGGAAAAACGAATTGTCCGAAGAAAAACAACTCCAGGAAATCTCCCAGGTTTTGCTGAAGGACAATGGTATCAAGACCGCAATTATCAAGGAATACTTGCCTGTTCTTAACAAGCTGATCAACAAGTATTTGATGATGTTTGACTTCTTTGTCAACTTCAATTTGGATGAGTCGTTCAACGAAGTCATCAAGAGCCGTGGTAGGGATGAATTCAGTTATTCCAGTTTCTCTGAGGGCGAGAAGGCAAAAATAAACATTTCTATATTATTCGCTTTCCGCCAAGTTGCGGCTATGAAAAACAGCGCCAGAACAAATCTTTTGATTATGGATGAGGCATTTGATTCTAGCCTCGATCTGGAATCAGTTGACGCATTAAGCGTGATACTGACAGAATTTTCTTCCTCCAATTTATTCGTTGTTTCTCACAGGGGAATTGAGCACTTCGATAAGTTTGAGAGAATTATCGAAGTGAAGAAAAAGGGGGATTTTTCAAGCATCGAATACGCTAAGTAATTGATATCAAATCAATCAATAGGTTCTCAATGTATTGCGTCTACCTTACTATTTACAAAGGCGAAAAATTACCAAGAAGATATATTGGTTCTTGTAAAATTTCAAGAATTAGATCTGGTTACAACGGAAGTATTTCTTCAAAGAAATGGTCCACCATTTACAAATATGAGCAGACAAATAACAAACACTTGTTTAAGACAAGAATTTTGTCCGTTCATGAAACTAGCGTTTCTGCATTGAATGAAGAGCTTCGACTGCACCTCGCGTATGATGTGGTGCAATCAAAAGATTTTATGAATGAATCTCTGGCTAGAGTGAATGGTTTTTTTGGAAGAGATGTTTCTGGGGAAAATAATCCGATGTACGGGTCAAATAGATCTGGTGAGAAGCATGAAGGCGGCGAGAACATATCTCGCGGTTTGAAGAATTACTATTCCAGTGAACGAAGTTTGAGTCACAGAGAATCGACTAGAAAAAGATTGCTGGAGAACCCAATATCAACGCCAGAAATACTTGCCAATAATATACGGTTGTGGAAAGAACGGGGCAGAAATGTCGGCGAAAAGAATCCTATGTTCGGCAAAGTCGGCAAACTAAAAGGAAAGACGCTGTATAATAATGGCGTCGTGGTGAGGGCTTTCTTTCCGGGTGAAGCCCCAGAAGGTTGGAGCAAAGGAAGAATTCCGAAGTAGATCAGGGCTTTACTTTTATTCAATTTCAGGCTAAAATTGCTTTATTGAATAAGAGGATTGTATGCAAATCGAGAATAATTCCCTGTCGGTTCTGTCAAAGTTGCTTGCCATGGAGAACATTACCGTTCTTCATGTGAACCAGAATACTGCCTCATTTGATATTATTTCCCGTGAGTTGCGCATGCCAATCATGCTCGACTTGTCTGCCGTTGAAGAAGTTTTGCTTGTTTTGCATGAAGTCGGTCATGCCCTTTTTACGGGCACCGACTACATCGATTACATCAAGAAAGAACAAGACACCAAGCGAGGGTTCGGTCAATACATGAATGTCATCGAGGATGCTCGCATCGAGCGCCTGATGAAAGAACGTTATCCTGGTTCACGCAAGGACTTCTTTGCTGGTTACACGTCATTTCAATCCCGGGATTTCTTCAAGATTTCTGGCGTTGATGTCAATTCCCTCTGCTTGATTGACCGCATCAACTTGTTCTTCAAGATTGGTGTGAAGTCCGGCGTGAAGTTTACCAAAGAAGAACGTGAGTTTGTTCTGGCGACGGAGAAGGCAGAGACCCTTTCTCAAGTGTATGATGTTGCCCTTGCTGTTTATATGTTCTCTGTGATGCAACAAGAACAGAAGAAGAACACTCTTTCGCTTCAGGGGTTTGGTGATGATGACGTTTCGTCCGAAGAAGGTGATGGCGACGAATATGAATTCGATTACATGGATGGATCTGACTTCGACGATGAATCCGAAGAAGGCGAATCTGGTTCCGGCGAAGATTCAGATGAAGACGGTGAAGGTTCCGAGGAAGGCGAAGGTGAATCTGGGTCTGACGAAGATTCAGATGAAGATGATTTCGCAGGCGAACTTCCCTACGATTCTTCTTATGGTTTGAATGGTTCGGATTCCTCTGAACCCAAGTCAGCTGCACCTGAGTCGATCACCCAGCAGAATTTCGATAAGCAAGTTTCTGCTCACGTGAAGAATGATAAGTTTGCTCGACTTTACGTTCTGCCAGAAAACCAAATTACGCCTCTGGTTGTTGGGTACAAGGATGTCATCCGCGACTTCAAGTTGATTGGTGAGACTGCCAGTGGTTGGCTTTCCCAAAATTCAGATGCATACGCTGACTTCAAGAAGAAGAGTGACCGCGCAGTTACTCACATGGTGAAGGAATTCGAAATGCGAAAGGCAGCGCAAAGAGCCAGTCGCACTCGGGTTGACAAGAGCGGTGCCTTGTCTGCCAATTCTCTTTTCAAGTATAAGATCAGCGAAGACCTGTTCCGTAAGAATGAGGTGGTGTTTGATGACACCAACCATGCATTCTTGATGTTGCTTGATTGGTCTGGTTCTATGCGCGATGACTTGATGGATTCGGTCGGTCAGATTATTTCTTTGGTTTCTTTCTGTCGCAAGGCAAAGATCAAATTCCAGGTGTTTGCCTTTGGCGATAATTTGCAAAAAATGGTAAGGGAATCCGTGCTTGCCGACAGGAAATCATATCCGACCGGGAATTTTGCTTTGTTCGGTGGCAATTTGAATCTGTTCAATTTCTTTGATTCTCGCATGAGTCAGGCTGAGTTTGATTTTGTTTCGAAGATGCTCTACACCCGGGCGTGTTTCTTTGAATCAAAAGAAGTTGCCATGGACTACTCGCTCTCGTCGACCCCTCTCACTCCTGCTTACTGCTGGTTGAATTCCTACATCGATGAATTCAAGAAGCTGACCGGATCAGAGAAGATCAGTATCATTACTTGCACCGATGGCGCAGGTAACTCAGATGATGTTGTTGCACCAAAGGAAATGGGCAATCGCTGGCAATATCGACATTTCCTTCGCTGCAAAAAGACAAATGCCTCTTACCCAAT
>JACCDP011202397.1_pt1 | contig 15553 bp, 17 predicted proteins | sample 7445841 | NCBI WGS metagenome assembly JACCDP01 (sample SAMN15323441, study PRJNA562643) | freshwater metagenome | isolation source: river surface water | place: USA:Blue River Watershed | collected 2017-08-17 | reverse complement strand
ATGGGTAGATTCTTCGCGGACCTCGGCCATCCAGACCAGATCTTGTGCGCGGTCGAACTGATCAAAGCAGGCGGCTTTGAGATCGAGTTGATCGCCCAGCACGAGGACAAGGTGGCGTTTGGGGCTACCGCGGGCGGGATTTTTGCTGTTCATCTTAAGTTGAAGCGGTTTCTTTGAGATGGTCGCGGTTGGCGGGATAGCCTAATCGTGGTTGTAAGTCTCAATTAGATGATCCTGGACCTTTGAGCTAGTGGTGGGCAGGCGGCTAGTTTCGAACTTGCTCCAAAATTCCGTTAGCAACGGTTGAGGACAGATGTTAAGGGCATGGGCGATTTGCCAAGTTCGCTCGCCCTCTTTGACTTGGCTTCTTCTGCAAACAGCGCCTTCATAGCAGTCCTGACAAAACCGGCAGAAGGACTTACATGAAAGCCGAACGGTGCATTACTCAGACCGACAAGGCCTATTGTCCCATTTGTTTGTGCACCGGTTCTCGACGCACCGGCTTTCGCCCTGTGTTCGCTGGCAGACAATGCTCACCGTGCTAGATTCAACTGGTCATCCCCAAGGCCTGTGCCTCGGCTTCTTGCTCGAGGTAAACCCAATCCACGAGGTCGTTGCTGGGGGTGTAGCCGGCCACCAGTTGCTGCATCATCAGACGGATCACGCTGACGTCGTTCAAGTTCAGGGCCATTTCGAGGGCGGTGAGTTTGGCCTCGAACTCGGCCCAGGGGATGAATTCCTCGTGGGCCTTCATGATGCGCGGGTGCACGGTGGCTTCGGGATTGTCGCCGATCAGCAGTTCTTCGTAGAGCTTCTCGCCGGGGCGCAGGCCGGTGACGGCGATCTCGATGTTGCCTTCGGGGTTCTGCTCGTCTTTCACCGCCAGGCCCGAGAGTTCCACCATGCGCCGGGCCAGGTCCATGATCTTCACGGGCTGGCCCATGTCAAGCACGAACACGTCGCCGCCTTTGGCCATGGCACCGGCTTGGATCACTAGTTGCGCCGCCTCGGGGATGGTCATGAAGTAGCGAGTGACTTCCGGGTGTGTGATGGTAATGGGCCCACCGTCGCGAATCTGCTTGCGGAACTTCGGCACCACCGAGCCCGATGAGCCCAGCACGTTGCCAAAGCGCACCATGCTGAACTTGGTACCGCCTTGTGTGCCCGCCAAGGCCTGCAGCGCACTCTCGGCCAAGCGCTTGCTTGCGCCCATCACATTGGTGGGGCGCACGGCCTTGTCGGTACTAATGAGCACAAAGTCGCTCACGCCGTTTTCTGCGGCGGCCTGGGCGGTACGCAGCGTGCCCAGCACGTTGTTCTTGATGCCTGCGGCAGGGTTGTGCTCCACCAGCGGCACGTGCTTGTAGGCAGCGGCGTGGTAGACCGTGTCAGGATGCCAAGTGGACAAGATCTCGCGCATGCGGTCGTCGTCTTGCACCGAGGCCAGCAGGGGCAACAGAATAGGTGGCGTGGCACCTTCCAGCCCGGAAAGTTTCTCTTCCAGTTCCTGGTGAATCGCGTACAGCGCGAATTCACTCTGCTCGATCAGCAACAGCTTGGCCGGATTCACTGCCAGAATCTGGCGGCATAGTTCGCTACCAATGGAGCCACCAGCGCCCGTCACCAGTACCACCTTGCTCACGATGTTCTTCGCTAGCAGGATGTGATTAGGTGCCACCGGCTCGCGGCCCAGCAGATCGTCAATGTCCAGCTCCCGCAAATCCGAGATGCTCACTTTGCCCTGGGCCAGGTCGATCACGCTGGGCAGGGTCCGCACGGCCACGCGGGCCACGCGGATCTGGCTCAGGATCTCGTTGCGGCGCTTGCGACTCAAGCTGGGCATGGCCAGCAGCACATCGCTGATATTGAGCGTGGTGGCCAAATTGTCCAGGTCGGAAGGGTTGTAGATGGGCTGGCCATTGAGCACTTGACCGTGCAAGCGGTCATCGTCGTCCAAGAACCCCGCCACCTGCATTTCGTGGCTGTTAGCCATGGCTGCAGCCAACTGGCGGCCAGTGGTGCCTGCGCCGTAGATCAGCACCTTGGGCCGTGAAGCATGCTTGAGGATGCTCAGGTACTGATCTCCCAGCCAAACCCGCGCCAGGGCTCGGGATGCCCCCACAAACATCAGCAGCAAAATGGGCTGGATGATACCCACCGTACGGGGCACCCCGGCCACGCCAATGGCGGTGAAAATTGATGCATAGAGCAGACCATAAATGCCCACGGCCCGCGCCACCGCCAGCAATGCTGGCCAACCGCTGTAGCGGAAGATGGCACGGTACAGGCCAGACACGACAAAAATGGGTAGTGCAATACCTACAGAAGCCCCCACCGCCCATAACGCGGTGCCAGACAAGGCAACGAACTCCCCCAACCGCAGATATAAAGCCAACCAAACTGTCAGGACGCAGAGACCCAGATCGACTGACAAAGCGACGAATCGCTTTGCCGCCCGCGGCAAGGCCAGGATGGGGACGGCCAGCTTAAACAGAGGCTGTTTCATGGCGTGCAACCCGCTGAGTCCTCAAGATGATCTGTGTTTTTCTTCAATGTGACACTCCATCCCTTGCCAGAACCTTCAACGCCGTCATCCAAAGTATCTTCATATCGAAAAGCAACGATCGGCGCTCCAGATACTCCGCATCCAGCTGTACCTTCTGAGGAATCGGCAGTTCATCCCTTCCATTGACTTGGGCCCACCCGGTCAGGCCGGGCAGCAGTTCGTGCACACCCTTTTCAATGCGGAGAGCAATCAAGTCATCCTGGTTGAATAACGCTGCGCGGGGGCCTACGAAGCTCATGTCGCCTTTCAGGATGCTCCACAACTGGGGCAATTCGTCCAAGCTGGATTTGCGGAGAAATGAGCCGATGGGTGTGAGCCACTGTTCAGGGTTCTGCAGCAAGTGCGTGGCCACCGCTGGTGTGTCGATGCGCATGCTTCGGAATTTGGGCATTTTGAAAATGCGATTGTGGCGACCTACCCTGTCGCTCCAATAGAGGGCCGGCCCTGGAGATGTCAGCCGAACGGCCAGTGCCACGATCAAAATAGGTACCGACAGGAACAAGGTGGCTACTGCCGCCACAGCAAAATCAAATGGTCGCTTCACGGGCGAAACCCTTCAGCGGCACGGCGCAGCCCTTCATCGACTGATACGGGGGGCTCCCAGCCGAGGGTTTTGCGGGTGTGGTCGATATCAATTTGCAGGTTGCCCAGTAGGCGTTGCGCTTGGCCGCGCCTACCCAGAAGTGCTGCACCGACGTAAAGCAGCGCAGACGGAACCGGAAACAGCCGCGGAGGACAGTTCATGGCCCGGCCCAAGCGGTACAGCAGTTCGGTGGTCGAGAGATCTTCACCGTCGCTCACCAAGAAGGTCTGGTTCGCGGCTGCAGGGTGATCGAGGCAAGTGACCAGCAGGTCTACCAGGTTGTCGAGGGCGACGAAACTACGGCGATTGTCCGTGATAGATTTCAGCGGCAACGGCAGGCCGCGTCGCACGGCGCGCATGAGGGCGGCGAAGTTGGCCTTGACTCCAGGGCCGTAGACCAAGGGCGGTCGTACAACCACGACCTCGAGGCCAGTATTAGCCGCGATGGCCCGCAAGCCATCTTCGGCTTCGCGCTTGGAAATATCATAGGGATCCTGCGGCGCAGGCCTGTCATTATAGCGGTACGCTTGACCGGGTTCACTCCGCTTACCGTTGACCTTAATGCTGCTGACCAACACAAACCTTTTGGCTTCGGCATCAGCCGCTTGCTGGGCCAAAGCTAGCGTGCCCGCCGTGTTGACCTCACGAAATGCCGCAAGCGGGTCGTCTACGCGATCCTGCATAACGTGTACGCGGGCGGCCAGATGCACTACGACGCGCACCCCACTAAGCATGAGTCCGAAGTCAGCATGTGGCCCGAGCGGTGGAAGGGTGTGATGTTCCACGCCGGGCACGGGGGCGACGTCAACCGCCCGCGATGCGGTCCGAACAGGTTCATCAGCCAATTGGGCCAGCCGACGGACCAGCGCACGGCCCACCAGGCCCGTACTACCGGTGACCAGAACGGTCATGGTCGAAGAACCTCCATTAGCTTGGCCGGGTACTTGGAAAGAATCTTGAAGATGTTAGTGCGGATACCGTTATCTCGACACGAGCGCAGCACCTCTTGGTTAAGCAGCCACTTGCTCCGCAGCCCCGCATTGCTAACACCTCCGGACTGCATGCGCACGATGATCAGCGGTAGGTGGCGGTACCGCAGCTGTCCGGGAGCGAAGGCGCGGACCACGAAATCGAAATCACCGGCGATGCGGAAGTGCGTACGAAAGCCTCCTAGCTCCTGGTAAATGCTGCGCTTCATAAACAGTGCCGGATGCGCAGGCATCCAGCCATAGGCTAAGCGGTCGGGGCAAAAACGGTCAGATCGGTAACGGCGCACGTTGCGTTCCGGCGCGCCGGGGTTAAAGAACACTACGTCACCAAAAAGTGCATCTAGCCCGTGTTGCTGCATCTCATGCGCCACACGCGGAAGCACGTTCGGACTCGCATAGGTATCGTCTGCGTTCAGGAAGCATACGATGTCGCCTGTGGCGTGCGCCAGCCCCTTGTTCATCGCGTCGTAAATGCCCTTGTCGGACTCGGAAATAATGCGTGTAAAGGATGTGCTGTGTGCCTGCGCAATCTTCACCGTGTTGTCCTTCGACGCGCCATCAACCACCAAGTGCTCCAATTCGGCGTAGGTCTGCTTCGCGACCGAGTCCATGGTCTCGGCGATGGTATCCGCGCTGTTACAGGCGACGGTGATGATACTGATCTTCACAAAAAGGATTTACACGGATCGCCGCTCTGAGCAACCTGTTGCGCAAGATTGACAAAGTCGTCCGCAAAGCGCTGTACTGGATCGACCGCCGAAAGGACGGGACTTGAGTCAGAGCGCCGCAAGGAATTCTCGCCTTCCCAAACCGCGAGCAAGGCATCCGCGAGCGAACTCGCGCTGGTACGGTCGAAAAAGCGGGCGATGCCACTAACCTGTTCGTGGTGCACTGCAAGATTGGATAGTACCATTGGTACCTGCAGGGCGCGCGCCTCTTCGGCTGTGGTGCTCCATCCCTCAAACAGCGAGGGATTCAGCAGGGCAAGGCTGCCGGCCATGAGCGGCGCCACTTTCTCGTAGGGAATCAGGCCCAACATGCGAAACTGATCGGCAACGTCGGCCTCAACCATCCGTGCCACGACACGCGCGAAGTGATTAGGGCGATATGGATCGAGCTGTTTGCCTGAAGCTGCCACGACAATGAAGTGGCCAGCTTGCTTCAGCAATGCCAAGGCCTCTATCACCAGTAGGTGATTCTTATGCTGCCAGAACTGGTTCGGCATGTAAAAGTAACGCTCAGGCAGACCAAAGGCTTCGCGCGCTGCGCGGATCGCCCCAGCATCGGGCCGACCTGCCGAGGGTACAGCAAAGCGGACCACGCGGGTTCGGCCTATGCTAGCGGGGTAGTGGCGTTCACAGGCATCGCGAGCGTCGTGACTGCTGAGCATGATGGTTCGATCCGCGGCAATCTGGGCCCGAAATCCGAGCTCGCGCTTCCACCATGCAGCGCGCGAGAATAGGTGAGGCAGCTCACGATGCTGGAAGTCCGGGATCCAGGCAATAGCCGGAATGCCGAGACGCGCGCCGTGGAACTGGGCATTCTCGAATACGACGTCAATCTGATGCTCATGGAGCAGACGACGCATCACCGGATCAGCGCCGAGCAAGAGGCTCATAAGCAACGATGCAAAACGCCGGTCCGCATTCAGTGCCGAAGATGTCACGATCTCCACGCCATCGATAGCTCTGAACGGAAGTGCTTCATCGGCAGCCGTGTCGGCTCCGAAAAAAAGCACGGGCTGCACGGCACCGGAGCGACGCGTTGTAATCACCCTGAGCAAATTGAGAAGGTAGTTGTACCCGCCGGTCCAGTTTTTGCCGCTGATTAAGGTGAACGCTACCCTGATCAAGCCCGGCCCTTCTGTGTATGAAACCACTTCACGTATTCTGCAACCCCATCGCTCACCGATGTTGCGCAGGCCATGCCCAGAGCACCAAGCCGGCCAACATCGGCACACAGGCTGTAGGGGTCGCCTGCTCGTGACTGGCCGCTAAATTTGATGCGCGGCGGAGTAGCTGGCGACCAAACGCGGGCGAGCTCTGCCACGACTTCGCGAACCGGTACCGGCCGGCCGGTTGCAACATTCAGGGCAGGTGCTGTCGTATCAGCGAAAGCAAGTAAACCCACCAAGGCTGCAACGACGTCGGATACATGGGTCCAGTCCCGCAACTCTTGGCCAGATCCCCCGAGCTCGGCTTCGCCTTGTGTTGCTAACTTATTGCAAGTATCCCAAAGGAGTTGTTTTTTGAGTTCCGGACCGTACACTGAAAACAACCTCGGCAAGACGATCGATAAACCGAAGTTCACAGCATAGGAACGGCACAACTCCTCCATCATGAGCTTGTGCGTGCCGTAAGGTGAATATGATGTCAGACGAGCATCCTCTGGGATCAATCCATCGTGCCCAGCACCATAGACGGCTGCGCTCGACACTGCAATCAGCGGAGCATTTGGACAGTGCTGGCGGATCCATTCCAGCAAATCGGCAGTGCTACCGACTGTACGTTTGAAGTCCTCAAGCGGGTTGGACAATGCAGCACCGACTGAAGAACCACCGGCAAAATGAAAAATGCCCTCAGGTTTGCCCAGATCAGTGTGCATCTGGGCTAGATTGCTGGCACTCACGTCACCATTAAGCCAGTAGGCCGGCCCCCACTCTGCTGCCTCCGCTGCAGGCCATATGCCATGCCCCAGCCCGGCCACGCGATAACCATCGGATGCAAGACGCCGGGAAAGATGTCGTCCGATGAATCCGCGTGCGCCAGTAATCCAGTAGGTCTTCATACGACCGGCTTCGAAGCCACGAAAGAATAGAGTCGGCCCGGGCGACGATCAGTGATCGCCAGCAACGCGCGCGCCACCGGCCAGACGCAGGGGATTTTGAACAAGCCTCTGACCAGCGGCGCCATTCCGCCAAGCTTGGCGGCAATGGCTTGTTGCAAGGTAGCAGGCGTATAGGGCGCAAAATTTATGGCGCTATGCCAAGGCGATATCGTTTGCAAATCAGTAAAGCCGGCTTCACGAATGGCTGCCTCGTATTCGGCGAGCAGAAATGCATTTTCGCCGCCGTAGAGGTGGTGTAGCGGATGAATATCGTAAAAGGCTGGCAGATCGGCCTTGTCTGAAATGACATGCTCACGTGTGGCCAGCATAATACTGCCCGGCTTGAGTATGCGAAAGAATTCGGCACAGGCCGACTTAAGATCCCTTGTGTGATGCAACACGGCCCGAGCAAACACGACGTCGAAGCTATTATTCTCGAATGGCAGACGCTCAGAAAACTCTTCACAGACATTGATTGTCACACCCCCGACTGCGGCCATACCGCGAATCGCTGCAGCACCGACGAGAGCACTAGGGTTGGGTTCCAGTGCGGTCACTGAAAAACCATCCCTCGCCAGCGCGTAGCTGGCAATACCACGGCCGGCGCCGACATCCAGTGCGGAACCGGAGCGTCCGGCCAACAGGCTGCGCGCCGCCCGCCATTCATCGCTGGCCCAGTAACGCTGGGCGGCGGAAAGCAAAGGGTCGTCGTAATAACAATCGATGACCAGTTGTGCCTTGTCGGGTTGCTGACGCAGCCACTGCACCGCCTGCTCCCAGCTCATCGAGGAATGATCAGCGCTCATCTTCAGTCAGCTCGCGAATCACACGGGCAGGATTGCCGGCAACAATGGCAAAGGACGGGACATCGGCACTCACCACTGCTCCTGCACCAACTATGGCACCTTTCCCTATCGTAACTCCACGCAGGATGATCGCTCCAGAGGCAATCCAGACATCATCCTCAATCACGATCGGCTTTCCATCCAACTTGACGTTGGTCGGATGCCCCGATTCGACGATTGAGCGAAACTGCTCATGACGTTCGCGGGGGTTAAGTGGATGAGTAAGCGAGTCTATGATGTTTGCATCATGCGAAATCAGGACTCGGTCTCCAATCAATACAGAGGCAGCGGACCATATTCTTGAATTTTCGCCAAGATAGCACCAGTCCCCTATCTTGATTTCCCCCCCCTGTGGAAAGATAAGAAGGTCACCGGAAATTAGGGTTTTCGATCCAACGCGAATTAGGCTGGAATCTCCGCGGATATTTCGAATTCGAGCCGATCGCATCAAGCGTGCGCCTGGCGATAACAAACAGGTCGCACGCCCCAGAAGCCGTCTGAGAAGGTAGTCGAGATTCACGCAACAAGCCTAATACAGGCGACGCCGCGCGCCCCAGCTGCAAAATCTGCGCCGTATGGCGTACCAGCATGAATATCGAAGAACTCTGCATCCTCTATCTCCGTTGCGGCACAGCGCTGCCACCCATCCGGACGGTAGGCGAAATAGTCAACTGAGTGCTGGGACGGCGAAAAAGCTTCAACTAAATGCGCGAGCAATGATGCATCAAATACCTGATACCACCCGTGCACACCACGACGGCCATAAGGCACCGTGATCAAGCACACCCCCCCAGGTTTCAAAAGACGTTTAAACTCGTCGACCGCAGGAGCAAACCCCAGAGGATCACTTTCTTTCTTTAAGACATCGCTGGTGTAATGCAGGGTATTGTCGAGACCGATGTGTTCTATCGTCGATATGCTCGCGACAATATCGAAAGTGCCTGATCCCAACTCGGTATTGCGCAAGTCCCCGAAAATGTACGAAATGCCCTTGAACCAAAAACAGCGCTTCTCGGGCGCCAGCGTCATGACCGTCAGATTATGTTGGGATAGGGGTGCCCGCTCTACCAGGAACTCATGGTTCAACGCCGATCCGGCATCAAGCATTCTCCCTGGAGTCTGTGGTAGCTGAGAAAACATCCATGGATACTCCACGACGCGTTCGTCGATCCTGTATCCATAGCCAGTCGGCAACTTGTTTCCGCCACGCATCACACCAGAATCGATACCACCGCAAATGGCTCGTTTCTTCGCGGTGTAATAACCCGCCCTCCAGGGACGTCGGCCCGAAAGTACATAGAAGGGGTGAAGAAAAGTGTCCAGCAGTTCTTTAATCTTGAAAATCATTTTTTGTCGTAAACTCCATTAACGCCCAAAGAGGCGCCGAACCATATCCAAACAACGGGTTCTCAATCCGCCATTTTGCCTTCGAAGCGCCGCTACAGCCTGTGCCACTGCACTTTGATTCAATACAGCACTCATGGGCAGTTCGGGATATTTAATAGCGGAACCATCAAAAACTTGATTGAATCGGCTAAATACCCCACTACCATGAGCACCACTGCCATCAAACCCCGTGTTACTGACAAGAGACATGGGCGGGAAAAGAACCAAACCACTTTTCAGAAAAACAGACCAGTACCAACGGATTGCCCATGAGTCCCGTTGCCCGCCCATCTGTCGCTCAAGCATCGTGGCATAGTCATATGCCCCCCCGAGATTGAAGCGGGCGCGTAGTTCTGCATTTGTTGCAAGCAACTCCCAGCTACGCGCCTCCGCATCAAAATGTTGCCATGCACGCTGCCAGGTTGCCCAACCCCATGAGGTCGTGAACGGGAGAAAAACTGACTGATTACGAATTGCTATTTCATTTGACTCGAAGGCATACCCGGAAACCTGGAAGACGTTGCCATCGTCTTCGTAGCGCTGCAGTGCTTCGTTCATGAATCGCACAAAAAATTTATTTAGTGCCAGATCATCCTCAATCACAATTACGCGGCCGTGCCGCTCAATTACAGTACCCACCCCATTAATCACAGAAGCTGACAGACCCCGGTTACTATCACTAAAGTGATATTGGGCATTGTCCCCCAAGAGCTCGCGTGCAATCGCGCGGGTACTATCAACCGCAGCCTGCTCCGATTCATTGCGCGGGCCGTCGCCAAAGACGAAGACCGGACTACCCTCGAAGCCCTCGCATTTCATCAGGCTCTGCAGGGTCCGGCGCAGGTGATCGGGGCGGCGATAGCAAAATATCGCGATGGGTGCTTGAGAGGCCATCAATGGATCCGCGCTCACAGGCACTCCTTCAACCACAGTTGCGTGGAAAGCAGCTTGTACAAATGGTGTTCGGCAGCCATTACCCCTGCGCGATTCTGCTGGATGAGATTCCTGATCTTCCGCCCATCGCACCAAAACCCCAGCAGACTGTCCTTGTCGAGCAGGGGGGGCCTCAACCTCGGCGCTCCGCCTGCCAGCCGGTCATCGTAATGGGCACCAGCAAAAAAAGACAACTAGGAGAGCCGTTGTAAAAGGGACCGCTGCTACTTCTTATCAGCAAGCTCAAATTTGACGCATCAGCAAACGCAAACACAGTCGAAACAGTGAGGTCGCCTGTCATATCCTAGATGCCAAATCCCGGACAATTACGTAGATGATTCGCTTATTGGCCAGTCCGGCACAGGTGCAAATTTTCAAACCTGATCTGCTCTTGCATCTTGGAAGAAGGCCGTATTAACTTGTTTAGCGTAGATAACATAATCATGCTTTGCCATAAATTGCACGATCGGATCATTACCAAGATCATGCAAACTACTTTTCAGAATCTCGACTAAAACAAAGCTGGGGCGATATTGTGACCAATCATTGGATTGCAGAACCTGCAAATCAAGGCCCTCAACATCCACACTCAGGAAATCAATCTGATTAATGCCCAGGTGCCGGGCCAGTATCTCTCTTAAAGGATAAACCTTGACCTTGATGACTTCCTTTACGTGATATGAGTCGCTTGCTTGTTCTCGCATTCTGGAAAGGTCGGCAGAGAAACCATTCAGCGCGGGCTCATTGAAAATATAGTAATCTGATGTATCTGATTTATATGCAACACCAATTTCCAGGTTTATATCGCGAGCCCGCCATTTGTTGAACAGCCTCATGCTGCCCGGCATGGCGTCAATATTTATCCCTCGCCACCCTTTTTTGTAAAATAAAAATGTATTTGAAAAACGCTTGGGGTGATGCGCACCAACATCCACGTAAAATCCAACTTTCCTACCCTCAAAGAGGCGACGCAAAATCATGTCCTCCCCCTCTTGGGACCATGAGCGATAAGACCATTCGTCGCAATCCAGGCAATTTAGCCCTCGCCTGATAATGTTCTTAATGATTTGAGGGATATACTTCTTGATCTTGCTAATAATCACCACTAGCAACCTGAACAAGACCCAGCTTTGATTTTAGTCTCATAGTGTAGCGCAGCTCATTACTCCTTGTTGGATTAATAAAAATCGAGGTTGTCCATGTGTAGTCGTTGATCGGGCCAAAGCCGTGGAAATCGATTTGTATCCAATGGCAATTATCTTGAATGAATCGCACTGATTGTGGGTACCAGTCTGAGTTATCCAGAATTAGCATCACCCCCCCCCAGCTAATCTTATGGAGATGCTCAATGCATTCTCTCCTGTACTTGCCATCAACAATCACAATATCATGTTCATTGGCAGCGAATGAACAATATACAGAAGGCTCTTTTGCCAGTTTGTAGCTGATCTTGCAGGGGTTCGATAAACTTTTGTTTTTGACTCTGTTGTGCCAAGTTTCGTCGTGCTCTACTGAGGTAACTTGTTTCGCTCTCCCTGCCCACCAAAGCGTAGAATTTCCGCTGCCATATTCAATAATATTGAATCCAGCCAGATCGAGGTGAGAAAGAAATTCCGTTGTTGGGTAGGTGTACCAGGGGACCGGATTTCCCTGACAGTCGACAGAACTGCAATCTCGAATCGTTCGCCACTGTCCATATTCTCTTGCCAAGCCACGGAAATTCCGGGCTTGCTTTTTTAGGTGCTGCATTGGCCTCCAGATTTTATCTGGCAACAGGGATTTAATCAGTCTTTTAATGGCTTGCTTTCTTTATTATTGCGAAGACATTCAGTGAGCGGGTCTTCATAAAAAACATTGTTTTTGTCTCTGCGTGCGTTAAGTCCGCAAGGTAGCCGGCAATCGCAAATGATACAACGGTAGCTATTGCAGCACCTGTTGCGCCATAAAGAGGGATCAACCAGAAATTTAATCCGACGTTGGCACTCGCGCCAAGTAGTGTTCTTTGCAGTGCAAGATTTTGCCGGCCCTCGGCAATAAGCCACCTGCCGCTTGCCACACCAAAAGAAACAAATACGGATGCCCAGATATGTACCGCAAGCGCAGTGCCTGCGCCAATATAGGCATCACCAAAAAGCAAACCTAGGAGTGGTGTCGCTAGAAAAGTCATCGGTAGTGCTACGGCCAAACTCATGATGGACAAAAAGTCATACAACCTTTGCAGCCTTGCAAGGTATAGCTCCTCACTGCGTTTCTTGGCTCCCAGGATCGCCGGAAATACGGAGGCCACGATCGCCATCGGAACGAAGTACCACAGCTCACTGATCTTGACGGCAGCGCTGTAGATACCCACTGCTTCTTCGCTGATCATCTGGCCAAGCATGATCTGGTCGATCTTCATGTACACCGATACAGCTATGGCCGACAAAATGAGCAGCCAACTGTCCTTTAGTAAAGTTTTGGCGCGTTTTGCCGTTACCATCAAAGTGGCTAAGTTAAGACCGAGTCGGCTCATTACGGCGATAACCATAAGAGCCGCTAGGGCCACTTCGGCCAGCATGGCCCAGACAAAGGCAAGCAACGGTGCTTGTTTCAGGATCAATGCCACATTGATGGCGGCGAAGACAAGAAAAACGCTGTTCTGTACCCAAACGGTGTATTTCGACTGTACCTGCGATTCGAACCAGTAGACCGCTATTTCACTGGCTTTGAACAACATGGTGGCACCGAGGATGGCGGCTAGGGTGCGGGCCAGGGTGTCATCTGGCCGAAGATAGGCGATGGCGCCAAGGATTAGCAGGTAGGCCACTAAGCCACCCACCAGTTGCAGCACCGCGGCCGTGCCTAGGGTGAGGCGGGTTGTTTCTGGGGCGCGCACAATGTCGCGCACGACAATACCTTGCAAGCCCAGCCCTGCAATGGCTGCGAACAGGCCGATGAACGCGATGGTGAAGTTGAGCAGGCCGAATTGTTCCGGCCCCAGGTGGCGGGCAATCCATGCTACAACGAGCACCCCGACGATTATGCGCAGGACCTTGCCGAAGAATAGCCAGCCGATGTTGTCCACGATCTTGACCAAATTGGGCCGATGGGCGATCCGACGCTGAAGGAAGGCGGGGATGAGGTTCACTGCTGAATTGCCTAACCCATTGCGTTGCGCTGGGCCAGCAGGGTGGGGTTGGAAAAGCACAGATAGCCCGTTCCGGCGATGGCGATTTTCATGAGGGGAGATGCTCCCGGAGAGTGCACACGCGCATCATGAAAGCGATTTCCTTTCGGAAACCGGCCATTTGATTCAATTGGAAAATGGTGATCAATGCGCTTTAGGCACGCTACCGCCGTGCTGTTTCACGATCAGCAAGCGCGGTCAGCGAGATCCAATAGGGGGATTCCGGGGCCTTTAAAAGCAGCGGGATGCTGCAAAAGGCCTAACAGATAGTGCAGTTTGCCACACCGTCATGACTTTGAGAAATGTCTCGGCCGCGCTTCAGACGACCTTGCGCAGATGAGCCAGGGCAACTTGCACCCGTACTTGCTTAGAGAGCAGTTCGATCAACACCATGACCCGACGCTCGCCATCGGCCATTTGGTAGACGCCCTCGATGCCTGCGAACGGCGCTTCGGTCAGGCGCACGGCCTCACCGGGTTCGAACAAGCGCTCCGGCTCGGCCTGAACAGACGCCTCATGTACCCGAAGGGCTTCGACCAGTGAGTCGGCCACCTTGGCCGGCTCGGCCCCAAAGCTGACCAGCCGGCTGACGCCTTTGGTCGAACGGATGGGCGCCCAGCTTGGCGCTGAATCACCTTGGCCCAGGCGGATGAACAGGTAGCGCGGAAACAGGGGTCCGTCCTTCACCGTCAGCGCGCCCTGGCGGAGCTTTTCGGATGGGAGGGTGGGCAGATAGCACTGAAACCCTTGGCGCTGGAGGTTTTTCAGGGCGCACTTTTCCTGCCTGGGCTTGGTATGGACGAGATACCAATGCATGACTACCTCTGGGGTTATTTTTTACTGTTTGTAGTTTACCCTCAGGGTTTGCTGTGCGGCAATTAATCTGACTTATTGCGCCGGGGTTTCCGCCTCGGGCAGCCCTCGAATTCGCCATCGACCGTGAGCCACACGCCGACATGTACCGGGTGGGTGAACTGGGGAAGCGGCACGGCATCGCTTTCGGCGGGTTGCACCACGGCCACCCAGCGTTGTAGCTCGGGGGTGGTCGCGGGGAAGGTGGTCATCACGGTACGCAGGTCGTTGGCATTGACTGGAATTTCGGGCAGATCTCGGCCGAAATGGTCAGGCTGGATGGCCAGGAACGAACCCCAGCAATCAAACGTATACGGGCCACGCGCAGCTGCATGCCAGGACCGACCGATGTAATACGTCGCCCAGTGCGTCAATAAGGCGCACAAGCCTTTGCGGCTGGGGATTGAGGACGAGGTCGAGGTGGTGTGCGAGGCGCCGGAGGTTGGCGAACTCAGGGTGGGCGACTTGGCCGGCATCCGGGGTCACAAATTCCGGTTTAACCGGCAAGAATACCCGACGGCCTACCGGCCACCGACTAAGAACGGGCCCGTGGAGTTTTTGATCATTGACTTCTACCAAGTCGGCACGCACGGGAACCTCTGCGACGAACTGAAACAGTTTTTGCGACACGAGAAGCAAACAGGAGAAACACGATGAACTATGTTCTTACTGCTGAGGACCTCTACACCGAGATGAAGCGGATGCCGACGACGGAGCGAGTCTGGTTTTTTCTCTGCTGGCCAACAACACATCCCGGGAAGACGACTTCACCCACGATAAGGTGTTCGGCGAAACGCACCAGGAGCCATTTTCGGCCTGGGAGGCCGCAGAGTATCTGGAAGTGTCCGTTGCGCCGCCATGTGCAATCGGGTAAGCTCTTACTCAGTCACGCGTTGGGGTGCAACCAGATATTTTCTGCGCGAACCCTGCACGCGTTCAAACTCAGTCGCGGGTCGCGCGGATAAGCAAGGCGATTTTGCCGATTTCCTCTACCAACGTTACCCCCTATAGTTACCCCCAGGGAGTGTCGGATTTTGCTGTAAAACGTTACCCCCGGATTTCCATCAAAGCTAATAAAAAAGCCACCTTTCGGTGGCTCTTGGACTTCGTTAAACGCCATAAATCTGGTTAATGGTGGGCCGGCGGGAATCACAACCGGCCGCTGGATCATTTAACGGACGAACTGCGACTGATTTTCACGGGGAACATGCCCCCAAAAATGCCCCCAATCACAAGAACCGGATCAATGATCAGCCTGCTTTTTAATAGCCCGATGCCTTGACGCATTGATCCATGCAGATTGCGCCACCGACGATACTTTGGCGGGGATCATAGAACCCGCAGCGTTGTTTACATTCAAAATCCACTTTTGGGGGGACTGGTTGCCAACCCCGCCCCGTTAGCGGT
>JACCDP011298029.1_pt1 | contig 15555 bp, 12 predicted proteins | sample 7445841 | NCBI WGS metagenome assembly JACCDP01 (sample SAMN15323441, study PRJNA562643) | freshwater metagenome | isolation source: river surface water | place: USA:Blue River Watershed | collected 2017-08-17 | reverse complement strand
GCCTCTCCGGTATAGTTATCCGTTTGATGGGACAAGGCTTCAGGACTTCCTTCAAAAACCACCTGCCCCCCCATATCTCCGCCTTCAGGTCCAAGATCGATGACATAGTCCGCACGCGCGATGACATCCAAGTTGTGTTCAATTATAACGACCGAATGCCCTAAATCCAAAAGTCCGTACAAGGCGATTAACAATTGCTCAATGTCGTAAAAATGCAATCCCGTGGTCGGCTCATCGAATAAGAACAGGGTAGGGCTTTGGTGCGAACCTTTCGAAAGAAAATAGGCCAGTTTAATGCGTTGTGCCTCGCCGCCGCTTAGGGTGGAGGATGATTGTCCTGCTTTCAGGTATCCCAAGCCCACTTGCAAGAGTGGAGCAATGGTTCGGGCAATCGAACGCTCCTTTTTTTCTCCGATGGCATCGAAAAAGTCGTGCAGTGTTTGCAGGTCCATGTTCAATACATCAGCAATGCTCTTGCCGTGGTACAACACTTCGAGTGCCTCGTCTTTGTATCGCGTTCCTTTACACGCCTCACAGGTCAATTGTACATCGGCCATGAACTGCATGCTCACGGTGATTACACCTTCTCCCTGACACGCCTCACAGCGTCCGCCCTCAACGTTAAAGCTGAAAAAACCGGGTTTGTAGTTCCTTCGGGTAGATAGGGGAGTTCTCGAAAATAAGTCCCGAATTTCATCAAAGGCTTTCAAGTAGGTTATGGGATTGCTTCGACTGCTTTTTCCAATCGGATTTTGATCAATTAGCTCGATTTCCCGAATTTTTCCAATGTCCCCCGAAAAGATACATCCTTTATACAATGCATTGTTGGAATCTTCCATTACTTGGCGAAGTCCTGGGAAAAATAGCGATTTCATAAGCGTCGATTTTCCTGAACCAGAAACTCCGCTGATGCATACCAGCTGTTGTAAAGGAATCCGAATGTTGACCTTTTTAAGGTTGTGCATCGTCGCATTTTCCATGACAACAGCAGCGGTCGATTTTCTCATCGCCGTGCGAAAGGGAATGCGCTTTTCGCCTCTTAAATACTGTGCAGTTAACGAGGTGCTTTGTGCGAAGTCTAATTGTTTTCCACAAAAGGTTACAAGCCCTCCATGAATTCCTGCCATGGGGCCAATATCAATGATGCAATCAGCAGCCTCCATGATGGCCGATTCGTGTTCAACAATGACTACGGTGTTTCCGAGGTTTTTCAATTGCTGAAGCACCTTGATTAAATTTTCCGTGTCACGCGGGTGCAGTCCAATCGACGGTTCGTCTAAGATATAGGTTGATCCCACTAAGCTGCTTCCTAACGAAGTAGCTAAATGAATGCGTTGCGATTCTCCACCGGAAAGGGTGTTGGTTGCCCGGTTTAAGGTAAGGTAGCCCAACCCAACATCGCATAGAAAATCTAATCGCTGTTTAATTTCGGGTAAAAGCCTCGCTAAAACTTTGTTTTGGGGTGTATCGATGAGGCAAGTAGCAAAAAAAGCACGTAGCTCTTTTACCGGTAAAAGCACCAGTTCTTGGAGGGATTTTCCTTGGAATTTCACATAACCTGCGTCCTTTCTCAGCCGCGTTCCGAGGCAATCAGGGCATGAGGTTTTTCCGCGGTACCGAGATAGCATGACCCGGTATTGAATTTTGTAGGTTTGACTTTCGATATGGTTGAAAAAAGCACTTAAGCCATCGAAATGCGCATTACCCTTCCACAAGATATCTTTTTGACCTTCGCTTAAATCTCGATAAGCAGTATGTACGGGAAAATCGATGCGATGTGCATTCATTAAGAATTGCTGAAGGTATTCGCCCATCGTTTCTCCTCGCCACGGATGAATGGTCCCTTCGTAAACGGATAAATTGGGATTGGGGAAGACCAAGTTGGGGTCGATCCCTAATACAGAACCAAAACCCTCGCAAGTTTTACATGCGCCATACGGATTGTTGAAGGCGAAAAAAGCGGCACTTGGTTCTTCGAAAGCCATCCCGTCCCGTTCAAAACGGTGGTTGAAATGCCACTTTTCTTGGGTGTCTAAGTTTAACAGGGTGCAGGTTCCTTGGCTTCGATTAAACGCGGTATGTATGGAATCCAGCAACCGAGAGGATTCTTCGTCCGATGAAGGTAGGGATCGAAATCGGTCCACTACGTGGTAGGGGTCGTCCATTTCCCAATTTTCTACCTCATTGACTAATGATACTTTATTGTTGAAGTAAATGCGTATAAAACCTTCTTTTTCAGCGGATAAAAAAGTTTTTTTCAGGTTTTCAGCGCCTTTGGTTTGGGCTGGATATAGGATGGCAAAAGGAAACGAAATCGCTCGATCCTGAAGCTGTTGAAGCACACCTGAAGGAGTATCTTTGGTAACTTCCATTCCGGAAATGGGACTGTAAGTTTTTCCTTCACGGGCAAATAACAATTTGAGATAATCGTAAATTTCTGTCGTCGTACCGACCGTTGACCTTGGGTTGCCCGAAATGACTTTTTGTTCAATGGCAATCGTGGGAGAAAGGCCTTTAATGTACTCAACTTGTGGTTTATCCAATTTACCGAGAAATTGCCGTACGTACGAGGACATGCTCTCAATAAACCGCCGTTGACCTTCTGCAAAAAGGGTCGTGAAAGCTAAGGAAGATTTACCAGAACCAGAAACTCCTGTTATGACGGTGATTTGACCGTGAGGAATGTGTACATCGATTCCTTGCAGATTGTTCGCTCGAGCCCCCTTGATTTCGATGGTTTTGGACATGCTACAAAGGTAACAGTTCAATATCAAAAAGGTTTCCTCGAAAATTTATTTCTATTTTAGGGAAAAATTAAAACGAGCGTGAGGAGTTTATTTAGAAGAAAACAAGTAGCGGACATACTTGCCCAAATGAAAGAAACGTCCAGTGGTGATGGACACGATGGATTGAAAAAGCACTTAAAAGTAAGGGATTTAACCGCCTTCGGTATCGCTGCCATCATTGGAGCAGGGATTTTTAGCACCATTGGTGAAGCTAGTTATCAGGCTGGACCAGCGGTTATTTTTCTTTTTTTATTCACCGCTATTGCCTGCGGTTTTGCGGCTTTCGCCTACGCGGAGTTTGCGTCCATCGTTCCTGCATCAGGAAGTGCTTATACCTACTCGTACGTTGCATTTGGCGAAATTGTGGCTTGGATTATCGGTTGGGCCTTGATCATGGAGTATGCCATTGGTAACATTACCGTCGCCATCTCTTGGTCGGATTATTTTACCGACATGCTCAGTCATATCCACATAAGCGCCTTAGGAATTAAGGGCATTCACATTCCATTGTGGGCACAAATGGATTACCTTTCTGCCCTCAACGGGCATGCACAGGCATTGACGTTATTGGAATCAGGGAAAACCTTGAAAGAACTGGATCAGGCTACGCTGTTGGCCTATGAAGCCTATCAAAACAGCCCGACGCTCGGCGGTTTTCATGTCATTCTGGATTTACCTGCTTTGTTCATCATTGTCGCTATTACCGCTCTGGTCTACAGGGGTATTAAGGAAAGCCGTAATGCCTCCAATGCCATGGTCATCATTAAATTGGCGGTAATTCTCCTGGTACTTGGAGTTGGTATATTTTACATTGATCCCACCAATTGGTCGCCGTTTGCGCCCAATGGAATCGGTGGAATTTTAAAAGGTGTCTCTGCCGTTTTCTTTGCTTACATCGGATTTGATGCCATTTCCACCACCGCCGAGGAATGCGAAAATCCTCAAAGAGATTTGCCTCGAGGGATGATGTGGGCCATTATTGTTTGTACTGTTTTGTACATCGCCATTGCCTTGGTATTGACTGGAATCGTTTCGTACCAAACCCTTCGAGTCGGTGAACCTCTTTCATTTGTGTTCAAACAGATTAACCTCACCCATTTGAGCGGCATCATTTCGATCAGTGCCGTGGTTGCGATGGCTTCGGTATTGCTGGTCTTTCAAATGGGACAACCCCGAATTTGGATGAGTATGAGCCGCGATGGCCTTCTTCCGAAACGATTTTCAAAACTGCATCCGAAGTATAAAACCCCGTCCTTCGCAACCATTGTTGTTGGATTTGTGGTGGCAATTCCCGCTCTTTTTATGAATTTGACCATGGTTACCGATTTATGCAGCATAGGAACCTTGTTTGCCTTTGTTTTGGTGTGTGGAGGAGTTTTGATGTTGCAAAATAGAACCGACATTCCTAGAGGTAAATTCAAGACCCCATACCTGAACGGCAAGTACGTTTTACCTTTTTTAATCGTAGGTGCTTTGGTTATAATCTTTACAAATTATAAGCAAGACGCATTGGATTTTATTACGAATAAAGAAGAACTGAAAAGCAGGGATGAAATCGTACAAGGATTGAATCCCAATGAGATTTTATTTTTGAAAAACCATTTATTACTGAACGATGGAGCCTCCTTTCGCCGGTATCAATCGAATATCAATGACTTTTACATGGCACAAGGTACCGAACGGTTGGTTCGCGACTTGAAAATTCTAAAACTCCCTAAATCGCATTTTTACCGCTACGGATGGCGTCATTTTCTCGATAAAATTCCGACGTGGATTTTTATTCTTTTTACTTTTTTCATTGCAGTCATGACGCATTTAAAGAATTTATCAACCATTCCTTTATTGGGACTGTTATCGTGTTTGTACATGATGAGTGAAATAAAAGCAGAAAATTGGTTTTTCTTCTTTATTTGGTTGGTCATTGGTCTCGGAATTTACGCTGCCTATGGACGAAAATATTCGAAATTAGCCCTGAAGGAAAAAACGTAGAAGGACTGTTTTTCCCCTGCAATTGCTTACTTTTGTTCGCTAAAATAGATTGAATACATGTTTGAAAATTTAAGTTCTAAAATTGAGCGCGCTTTCAAAGTGCTCAAAGGTCAAGGTCAAATTACAGAAATCAATGTAGCGGAAACGCTGAAAGAAGTACGACGTGCCCTTTTGGATGCGGACGTTAATTTTTCCACGGCGAAAGAATTTACGACGAAAGTCAAAGAAAAAGCTTTAGGACGTGACGTACTAAAAGCAGTTTCGCCGGGACAATTGATGGTGAAGATTTGCCACGAAGAATTGGTTGAATTAATGGGCGGAAACGAAGTCGAACTCAACCTCAAAGGTTCACCCAGCGTTGTGTTAATGTCCGGTTTGCAGGGTTCAGGTAAAACAACCTTTACGGGTAAACTCGGAGGATATCTCAAAAATAAAAAAGGAAAAAAGGTGCTTCTGGTTGCTTGCGACGTATACCGTCCGGCTGCGATTGACCAATTGCATGTGCTTGGAGAACAACTTTCCATAGAAGTGTTTTCGGACCGAGTTGAAAAAAATCCGGTTGAAATTTCACGCAAAGCCGTTCAACATGCCCGTAGCAATGGCTTTCAAGTGGTACTCATCGACACGGCAGGTCGTTTGGCCGTGGATGAGGCAATGATGCAAGAAATTGCTGCGGTGAAGGAAGCCATTCAACCCACAGAGACTTTATTTGTGGTTGATTCGATGACGGGTCAGGACGCCGTTAATACTGCCAAAGCGTTCAATGAACGCATTAATTTTGATGGGGTTGTTCTTACGAAACTCGACGGCGATACCCGAGGTGGAGCCGCTTTATCCATCAAGTCCGTGGTAAATAAGCCCATTAAATTTGTGGGAACCGGCGAGAAAATGGATGCTTTAGATGTGTTCTATCCTTCCCGAATGGCTGACCGAATCTTAGGAATGGGGGATGTCGTTTCCTTAGTAGAGCGTGCTCAGGAACAATTTGACGAGGAGCAAGCAAAGAAGCTTCAGAAGCGGATCATGAAGGATCAGTTTGACTTCAACGATTTCTTATCCCAGCTAGAACAAATTAAAAAAATGGGCAATGTCAAGGATTTGATGGGCATGATTCCCGGCATGTCCAAGGCGATGAAAGATACGGACATTCCCGACGATGCCTTCAAGGGGGTAGAGGCAATTATTCGCTCAATGACACCCAAAGAGCGTTCAACGCCTGCCATCTTAAATACCTCACGTAAAAACCGTATTGCGCTTGGTAGCGGTACATCGATTGCGGAAGTGAATAAACTCATTAAGCAATTTGAAGAAATGCGTAAGATGATGAAAATGATGAGCAATCCTCGTGCAATGGCTGGACTTATGGGTCAAATGAAAAACATGCGTTAATCGGTGTCCGAATTTCAATTATACCCAGAAAAACCTGCGCTCGTTAAACCAGCGGAAAAAAGCAATTGGGCGCTAACGGTGTTCACCATTGTGTTATTCATCGCTGTTTTTTTGAGTTTTTACCGTGAAAGAGCAGATTTTGTATTCTCCTTGGTTTTGGTTCTGTTGGTTCATGAATTCGGTCATTACTTCTTCATGAAACGTTTTCAATACGAAAATGTCAAAATGCTGTTCATTCCCATGATGGGTGCTTTTGTCCAAGGTTCTAAAGATGTTTTCTCACAGCGGGAGAGTATTTTGGTCGCTTTAAGCGGACCGATTCCTGGAGTCTTTTTGGGCGCAATAGGACTAATTTTGAGCGTTTACTTTCATTGGAATTGGTTGGTCCTCTTATCCTTTATTTTTCTTTTCGTCAATGCCGTAAATCTTTTACCACTGGATCCCTTGGACGGCGGTCAAGTTCTTAAGGTTTTGTTGATCAAACAACAGGATTGGTATGGACTGATATTTTCGTTATTTTCATCATTGGTGCTTATTGCCATCGGTTTCGTATTAAACGATTGGTTGGTCATTGCCTTTGGTTTCTTGATGGGGTTTCGGGTCAGGGCAATGCAGGTGAATTATAAGATTCGACAAAGCCTCGAGGAGCTTGACGTCAATTATCATGTTACTTATGATCAACTGAGCAACCGCGATTATCACGTTATAAAAGAGACCTTAATAGAATTCCGTCCTGCTGCTGCACAGTATGCCCAACATTTAACGGAGGAAAACGAGCAACTGATGGTGCGATTGGTGGATGAATTGCTGATTCCACCCATGAAGAGAGATTTAGGTATTTGGGCCAAAGCCTTGGTTATCATCGTTTGGATATCGGGAATCGTTTTGCCCCTGTATTTATTATTCACCATGGATTTGAATTGGTACTTTGCTGCGCTATAGTTGGTTAATTCTTGGGGGTATGGGTTGGTGCACTTTTATGCATGGACAATGCGATCGCGTTTATTTTAATGGCAGGGTAGAGGACACCCTTCGGCCTCAATCTTTTTACAATCTATTAGTTGTCAATCGAACTACAGGAAAAGCCACGTTTGGCTTACCCGATGGCAGATTTAGCGGATACGCTTTACCCAATGACACCGTCGCACTTTCCGTAAAACAATATCCCATTTACGAATTTGTGGTTAAAGGAGATTCGAATTGTCAATGTCAAATTATGGCTTTTATCGATCGGTTACCGCAAGAAATGGTGGAGGTTGTGGTAAAACCCCTCAAAACGTTGGAACAAATAAAAGAAGAACGTGCAGCGCTTGCGTTGAGAGAAACGAGGATGGTGACGGGAGTGAATGTATTGGAAAGTCCTATCACCGCTTTGTACCAAGCATTTTCGAAAAAAGAACAAAACAAGCGTTGGATCGCCGAACAGGTGTACAAGGACAACCAGCGGAAAGTTGTGCAAGAATTGTTAAGGCTTTATGTAGCCTATGAAATCATTGACCTTAAAGAGTCGGAGTTTGATGAATTTCTGCTGTTTTTAAACTTAGATCCCGACTTTCTAAAAACAGCTTCAGAGATGGAGTTAATTACCTATATCAAGGATAAATTCGAACATTTCAAAAGGTTTAATGCCGGCGAATGAGGTCGTAAATGCAATTCGTGGAGGTTTCCCATGAATAGTGATCTTCGACAAATTTTCTGCCTTTTTCGCCGAGTAGAGTGGCTTCCTTCGGGAGGCTCAACAGACGGTCAATGGCATTTGCGAACTCCTCTGGTTCATTGGCTACAATCAGCGGACTGTTGGGAATGGCGGAAGCGGCAAGGCTCGAAACGATGCAAGGGAGTTGCATCGAAAGGGCTTCCAAAACCTTGTTTTGCAAACCGGTACCTATTTGCATGGGGGCAACAAAAACCTTTCCCCGGGCATAAACCTGTTGTATGTTATCCTGCCAACCCAACATTGTGACATTTTCAAATCCTTGACAATACCCATTCAATTTATGTCCAAGATTGGCTCCTGCAATAAGCAATCTAAGGTCTTTACGCTTGCGAAGCACCTTCTCACACAACCAATGAATTGCATCGATGTTGGGGGCATACGACAAATTGCCAACAAAAACCAAGTCGTGGTCCGGAGCAACATCTTTCAAGGGCTGGAAGGTTTGGGTACAAATTCCATTTGGAACTACCTGAATTGCATTTCTTTGTGGATGGGGCATTCCATCGGCGTCTTGCTGACTTATCATTAAATGAAATTCAAAATAATTGAAAATTCGTTGTTCGTATTCTTTCAGACGTTGCGCCTCGGTCGAAAAGATCCAACGACGAATACCTTTCATTTGCATTTTTCTGCGCTCCATACCAATGGAAAGGATGTCCATATAATCCAACGTTTTTCGACAATGGTGGTAGTGTTTTACATATTCAGCTGGACGGATCATTTGGCAGAATATATGGTCAGGTTTTACCAATTGAAGGATTTTTGTTACGCGTCGTTTCTTGAAGAAATCCGTAAAATAAGCCAATTGAAAGGGAAGTTGTTGAACAAGGTTAATACCGAGTCGACACAAAATTCCCCAACGATTCAAGGTGAACATATGAATGGCTTCGGTGTAGGGACGTAATTCGTTTTTCCAAGCATCTGAAATAGGTTCGTCCGTCAACGAAATTAAATGAACTTCATAATGTTTGCTTAGCCCTTTAATTAGGTAATAAGCCCGAAGTTTATCTCCTTTCTCCAACGGAAATGGAAACCTAGAGGTCATGAACAGAAGTTTCGGCTTAGTTTCCATGTAAGACGTTTTGAAGTTCATTAACCCGATCATTCAGGTTAAAGTACTTTGTTGCATCCGTATGAATCGTTGCGCTAATTTCTTGGATTACGGCATCGTCTGCAAACATCCGTTTCATGTTTTGGAGGAATTCTTCATCGTTCATCGAAGGCAAAAAACAGGCAATGCCAGTCAAACCGCACAACCTTGATCGGTACGAAATTAAAGGTACTTGATAAACTAAAGCATCCAATAATTTCATGTTAAATCCACTTCCTTCTAAGATGGGATTAATGAGAAATCGCTGCTGTTGGATAAATTCGCGTAATTGACCTACAAAACCATATCCTTGAATTCCTAGGGATGGATTGGTGTATTTTTCAGAACCTCTACCCGCGATGGAAAGTTGTACGTGAGGAAATTCTTGGTGAAAAACGGGCCATACCTTTGCAATAAATTGCGTCATTGCCCTTTTGTTTGGAAGCCATTCCATATCGCCTACAAAACCGATAGAATTTTGCTGCATTGAAGATGAATGATTCGGAAAGTGCTCGGTGATATGAGGTAAAAACAGGTGAGTATTTGGATTCCATTGGTGTAAAACATCCATTTCATCTGCCGATATGCTTAATACTTTGCTAGCCCTTTCCACCTTAGCTTGTTCAAAGGGTTTCATCGTTCGGGCAATCCAACGAAATAAAGGCCTTTTCCACCAGATGTCATATTTGGACCGTTGCTTCCAATGGTACGTTTCAAGGTTGTGCGAACGATAAATTACCGCATGATGCTTAAAATGTTCCTCTCCTATAAGGCATAGCGCATAAAACCCGTCGCAAATTATCGCATCAAAATTCCTTTGTAGGATTAAGTCATTTATTGTGGAGACACTCGAAGAACCAAGGTAACGCAGCACGTTCAAGGGGACACCATCAATCATTCTACGAAATTGAAATAAGCCTTTTCGCGTTGAAACTGGCAAAGGAACCGTTTGAATAGGTTGGGTTCCACGCGGAGGATCAACCTTGGCGTGTTTCGAGGTGACCAATGGAACGTAGGTAATTTCAAGATTTTCACACATGGTCAAAGCCTCAAAAAATAGGGCCATTGCGCGCGAACCCCCATCTTTGATGGGGAAAATGGGTTTATGGCTGATGTACAAGATTTTCTTCATGCCTTGGTTCTAAAGAACACCCTCGGTAGTTTTGGAAAAACTACTTTTCGATCGTTGTTGGCCAGATAACCGACTAAAATGGCCAAGGGAGTGAAAAACATACCCGGCATCCACATACCGAGCCACGGTGAAACCACATAGGTATCTGCGAGATTGTCTCCGATGCTGTAGACAATAAAATAAACCATGAACAGCAGTGCTGCAATGACTACCGGTGCGCCAAAGCCGCCTTTACGCACTACAGCACCCAAGGGGGCACCGACAAAAAAAAGCACTAAAATGGTGTAAGTTAGGGCAAATTTGCGGTGAAATTCTATCCAGAATTGCGCGTTTTCGTGGTCCATTGAAACGATAAAATTATCGTGGTTTCGAATGTTCTCATTGATTTGATAGAGTTTTGTTACCACCTCTTGTTGTAAGGCCTTTTTCTCTATTGGCGACAACGCTTCAAATGGGGTACAGGGTTTAGCATTATCAACCAACATGGGGTCATGTTCTCGAAATTTAGGCGAATTTTCTGCGCTTTTGGCATGAAAAGTAGGGAAACTGCCCTTAATGCTCTCCACAAATTGACCGTAAATGAACGACTTTCGTTGCTTAAGGGAGTCCGTTGCTCGACCAATTTGAAAAACGTTTAACATTTCATATTTGTCTTGAAAAATATCCTCGTCAGATCGTTTAAGGCTAATACCTGTTACGTTTAAACGGTAGGTTGCTCTTTCAAACGTGGAAATGCGGTCCGGATGTTCGCTCGATGGGGTAACTGCACCATCAGGAAATTCAGGATTATCCAAATCCGTTTCTTCAAATATGGTTCCATGGCTCAAATCAAAAAATAAATGGTTACCATTTTCCGACCGGTAAATGTTGGCTTTTTGAGCTTTGACCGTTTTTAGGGCTTTTGGGTCGGTATGGTCATGGATGGTAATATCGGTGTATTGGCCCGATTTGTCTTTGTGCACTTTGAGGGTGTAGCCATCAATTTCACTGGTATAAACGCCAGGCGTAATTAAATTGCTCAACTTGGTATTTTGAATGTCATAGATCAATGAATGCCATTTCAAGTTAGCGACCGGAATGATGTAGTTATAAAAATAAAAAGTGGATAAGGCAATAAAAACCACAATAACCGTCAACGGACGCATGATTCGAATTAAGGAGAATCCGCTAGCCTTCAGAGCTGTTAATTCGTTGTTTTCCGCAAAATTCCCAAAAGTCATGAGGGAGGAAAGTAAGATGGATAAAGGAAGAGCCAATGGAATTAAACTCGCGGAAACGTAAAAAAGCAACTCCAAGATAATCCATACACTTAAGCCTTTTCCCATCAAATCGTCGATGTAGACCCAAAAAAACTGCATGATAAGAATGAACATTGCAATAACAAGCGTGATCAAGAAGGGACCAACAAATGCCCGAATGCTAAATAAATAAAGACGTTTCAACGATTTTTTTTACAAAAGTAAAATTACTTAACCACTTATTAAGAACCAATGAGCCTGCGCAACTTAATTATTTGCTGATCCCATGTCATCTTAGCGTTTTCGAGGTCTCCGGGTTCGCTAAAATCGGAGATGGTTAATACCACGTTCGAGGTTAATGGGTCTATTTCTGTGGCGATTTCAAAATAGGTGTCCAAACCATTATCTTCATCCTCTGCCCATTTAAAGCGAATCAAATGAAAAGGCTTGTGGCTAAGCAACAGGGCTTTTTCTTCGTAATTATCCCATGTGAAAAAATAGTATCCATCGCGCTCATTAACGTCGTCGCAAAACCACTCTCCCAATCCTGCAGGACTTGAAATCTTGGACTCAAGTACCTTTGCAGAAGTCTTGAGTAAGACTTGAATTTCGAACTTTTCTTTCATATTCAGTAGTAGGTAATGCAATTTACGGTTTTTCTTCGGATTTTTGTCCGATGAAATGGGATTTTTGGGGAAATTGGGTATTTCGACTTAGGGGTCAAATTCCACTTGTTTTCTTGTTGATTGCCTTTGCATCCAGTTATTCGTTCAACATTCAACTGGTTGAAAATGAAAACGCTAGTCTGTTGTATGCCATTGGTGGGATTTTCATTGTCTTCGCCACGATCATGAGGGCTTACACCGTTGGATATGCCGCTCAACACAGTTCGGGAAGAAATCGGAGCGAGCAAGTCGCAGAACACCTCAACGTGCATGGAGCCTATTCAATGGTTCAAAATCCTCTGTATTTCGCGAACGCTTGGATGTGGTTAGCAAGCGCTTTGTTTTCGAATCAGTGGTTTTTTATCGTGAGTGTTATCGCCTTAATCGGATTGCTCTTGCCCGTACTTATCCATCAGGAACGCGTTTTTTTACGCGCGAAATTTGGCGATGAATTTGTCCGTTGGGAAAAGGTGACCCCCGTTTTTTTACCCAATCCCTTATTGTTCATAGCACCTCAGTCAACGTTTCAATGGATACGATTACTGGCCACCGAATACCCAACATGGGTTTCAATATGCACTGGAATCTCGGTGGTTCATTGGTTTGGCCGGTACCTTTCAGAAGGTAAATACTCGTTGTCCACCGAACAGTATATCTTGTTCATTTGCGCAATTACGCTCGGTTTGTTCGGAAGGTTTTTTAAATACGTTGTGGTTCGAAAGTGGCTTAATAGGCCAATTTGAATACTTGGCGTTGCTCTAAAGACCTACTCAAGGTGATTTCGTCGGCAAACTGCAATTCCGAACCTACGGATACCCCTCGGGTCAAGGCAGTTATTAACAAGTTTTCGCGGTGTAGCTTTTTGTACAAATAAAAATTCGTGGTATCGCCCTCCATGGTTGGACTGACCGCAAAAATTATTTCCTTGAGTTCGGGATTTGTACTTCTTTCGATCAATTGATCAATGTTCAAATCTTTTGGTCCAATGCCGTCCATGGGGGAGATAACGCCACCGAGAACGTGATATAATCCTTTGAAACTGCGAGTGTTTTCAATCGCCATAATGTCCCTTACATCCTCAACTACGCAAATAAGAGCAGTATTTCTCGTTGCATCGGCACAAATAATGCAAACGGGTTCATCCGAAATATTATGGCAAATACTGCACGTGTGGGTTTTTGTTTTTAATTCCACCAAGGCTTCAACAAAACTTCTCATTTCCTCAGGATTTCTACGATGTAAATCCAAGGCTAAACGCAACGCTGTTCGTTTACCTATGCCCGGTAAGGTTGCAATTTGCTCTGCAGCCTTTTCCAAGTATTTTGAAGGAATTTCCATAGTTCAAAATTACTAATTAATGTAAGGCTTTTGTTACTTTTGTGCTATGTCTTCCCAACAACTTAATATTAAAAACAAACGTGCACGTTATGAATTCCATTTGGAGGATGTTTTTCACGCCGGAATCGTGCTTTCGGGAACGGAAATTAAAAGCATACGAAATAACAAGGCGAGTATTTTAGAAGCCTATTGCATTTTTCACGAAGGTGAGGTATGGATACGTAACATGTTCGTGAACGAGTATGAAAACGGAACGCATTATAACCACCGGCCTAGAGCGGATCGAAAATTACTGTTGAACCGCAAAGAAATTAATCGGATTGAAAAATTCTTAAAAGTGAAAGGGAACACCATGGTCCCCTTGAAATTGTATTTATCGGATAAAGGTTGGGTTAAAGTTGAAATAGCCTTTGCCGTGGGCAAAAAACTCCATGATAAACGCCACGACCTCAAGTTAAAAGACGATCAACGGGAAATGGATCGCGTGTTAAAACGTTAGTTCTTGATGACTTTATAGCCTGGATAGTTCTTTTTGTCAAACGCAAATTTCGTGTCTTTAACCTCTGGATTGGACGTGAATTTCGACACCGTATAGGTCATCACGGTACCATCACTCGACTTCATTACCGCTTTTTTCAATTCGTTTGCCGTTTTGGCTATGTAAACGGTAATGCTGGTGTAATTCGATTTCTCCGGTTTTTTGGGATATAAGTCAATCACGTCCACGGTTTCCTTTCCAATGACATCGGATTTAATGTACTTGTTTTTGAATCCACTGTCCCAAAGGGTCATCAGTTTTTTGGGGTTAATGCTTTCTTCATCGTCGGTATTGTCGCTTTCATATACCTCTTTGTCCTTTCCAACAATGGTCCAATTTTTTAGTCCATTGCTGATCAGTGTATTGTCGCCGTAGGTGGCAAAATACTTGTTGTTTTTGACCCATCCTTTACCTGTGTAGGTATCGTTTTGTCCCAAGTCTTCATTTTTAATACTTGCCGAATACTCGATGTAGAACGACTTCAAGCCTTTAATTTTTTTAGAAAGCTTATTCAAGATTTTGTCGGATTTCGTTTCCTGTTGTCCAAAGGAATGATGGGTAGACACCAAAAAGAAGAAGAATAATAAGAATAAAGATGGTTTCATAGTTGTTTTTACACTGCAAATATCGAATATTATACCAAACTATTCAGCGGATTTAAGAATTCTGTTAATTTTTGCATCTTCCCCGTTATTGCAATCGATAAAATAAATGCCCGATGCCCATGCCGTCATGTCGAGGGATATAATGTACGTTCCGGGTTCGAACACTTGATCATTCCATAACCGAGTGATTTTTTGTCCAAGGGTATTGATAACCTCAAGGCTCAGGGTGGATGTTTTGTTAACGACCAGCGTCATATTCGATTGATCATTTGCGGGATTCGGGTAGGGGGCACTTAATGCGTAGGACTGATCTTCCAAAACTGCACAATGTTGATTATTGGTTAAATCCAACTCTTTTTGCGTATAAAAAGGCTCCAAATCCGCTGTAACGCAGTAAAAATCGCCCGTCTCATTTTGATTTAAGGAGGAGAAATTTGGTGCGGACGGAAACACGTAGTAAAAATTGTTGCCCGGCAGAATGGTATCGCTAACATAGGAGGATAGCAATTCCTGGCCCGTCAGCGAAAGGTACAGCTGCGCTCGACTAATCGGAACGGTACCTAAATTGACCAATTCGGCACCAACTTGGTGCAATCCGTTGATTTCACTATAAAATACCTGTTTCACCTCAATTTCTAAAGTACGTTCATTGACTTGAATGGCTAAATGAGCTGTATCGGTGCACCCTAAAGCATTTTCGACGATCAGGCTCGCTTGCAAGGTTTGACCTTCCAAAGAATCTCCAACCACCAATTGAGCGGATGATTGATTCCCAATGAACTGTTGATTTACCCACCAACTTTGACCGCTTTGTCCCGAGGATTGAGATGTTAGCGTTACGGTGTCGCCTGCCAATACACTCATGGGTTCAAAATTAAATGCGCTGCTGACTCCGGGTTGAACATCCACCAAAATAAGGGTGTCTCGCGGGCATCCAAGATCGGAAACGGTGTGTAAGTGAAGGTATTGAATTCCAAAGGTGGTGAAAACGTAGGACCCCGAGGTGCCATGGAAGGGAAATTGAAGGTTTACTAACCATGAAGTTGAGTCAAGGGTGCCGCTCGGAAT
>JACCDP011131980.1_pt1 | contig 15555 bp, 12 predicted proteins | sample 7445841 | NCBI WGS metagenome assembly JACCDP01 (sample SAMN15323441, study PRJNA562643) | freshwater metagenome | isolation source: river surface water | place: USA:Blue River Watershed | collected 2017-08-17 | reverse complement strand
GAATGCCGCGCGGCTGAAACATTTGGCCCGTAACCCTCCGCGAGTATTTTTGGAGTGGTCACAATGCCCGGTGTCAAGCTTCGGGACATTACGAAGCAGTTTGGTACGACACAGGTTTTGCGAGGCGTGTCTTTGGCGGTCGAAGAAGGTGAATTTCTTGCCATCCTCGGTCCATCAGGCTGCGGCAAATCGACGCTGCTTCGTATCAACGCGGGGCTGGAAACAGCAGATAGCGGTGAGGTGTTCATTGGTGACCGCCAAGTAGATTCGCTGCCTGCCAAGGCACGAGACTTGGCCATGGTTTTCCAATCTTACGCTTTGTATCCCTACATGACCGTGGCCGCGAATATAGCGTTGCCACTCGAAATGCGCCGGCTCTCTGCCTTGCAGCGTCTGCCGTTCTTGGGTGCAATTCTCCCCGGCACGCGGGCGGCGCGAGACCTCATTGCGCGCGATGTGGAGGCAGTGGCTAGTCCTTTAGGGCTTCAAGGCCTTCTGGGCCGAAAGCCCGCGCAGCTCTCCGGCGGTCAGCGCCAACGTGTGGCACTCGCGCGCGCCATGGTGCGCCACCCGGCGGCTTTTTTGATGGATGAACCGCTGTCAAATCTCGATGCGCGCCTTCGCGCTGATGCGCGTGCTGAGATTGTCTCGCTCACGCGGCGGCTTGGTGTCACCACGCTTTACGTTACGCATGACCAATCCGAAGCTATGGCTATGGCGGATCGGGTGGCAGTGATGGAAGGGGGCAATCTGCTGCAATTAGCATCGCCCCAAACACTTTATGATGACCCACAGAGCCTCGCCGTTGCGCGTTTTGTTGGTACGCCGCCAATCAATATCTGGACCATCGAGATTGCTGGAAACGGGTCCATAACATGTTGCGGCCAGCGGCTTCCGTTCCACGCCAAGTCATCCTCTGGTCCAGCGCTGATGGGCCTGCGTCCCGAAAATCTGGAAATCCATCAGGATGGTATTCCCGCCAGAGTCCTGCGCCTGGAAAGGCTTGGCATGGAAACACTGGTGCATTGTCATATTGCCGGCCTGACTGGAACAACGATCCTGCGCCTCACGCCGAGCGCCGCCGAGCAGCTTATTGGTTTTGAGAATGTGAAGCTCATGCCCAAGAAAGCGCTTCTCTTTGACCTTCAAGGCAATAGAATAGCCGTGGCGGAAAGCGCGCGGATTGATGCGTAAGACGCCCTCCTCTTCTGGCCTGCGCAGAGCCGAAGCGCTTGCTGGTTATATGTTGAGCCTGCCGGCCCTTATCCTGATGTGGGCCATGCTGCTTGGGCCCGCGGTGTCTGTCATATTACTGTCACTCACAGATTGGAATTTTGGTGAAGCCAGCCTGCGTTGGGTGGGCCTCGAGAATTATGGTGAGCTTTGGGCGGATCGCGTTTTTTGGATTTCACTCAAAAATACGATCATCTATGTGGGTATTTCCGTCCCCGCGACCGTAATTCTGGGACTTCTGGCCGCGCTACTGATTGAAAGTGTCAGTCACGCCAGAGCTTTCTATCGGGCAGCTTTTTTCGTTCCTGTCGCCTCCACCCTATTGGCGATGGCGTTGGTTTGGGAATTCATGTTTCACCCAACGGTGGGCTTCATCAACCAGCTTTTTGGCGCCATCGGCTTGCCCACTGCCGATTGGCTGCAAAATCCAGGGACCGCTCTTTTCGCCCTAATCGCCATTGGGGTTTGGCAGAATTTGGGCCTTGCCATGATCCTCTTCATGGCGGGTCTCACGGCTATCCCAAAAGATCTTTATGAGGCCTTGGCCATGGATGGCGCTGATGACGCCTGGGAGCGCTTTCGCCGCGTCACCTGGCCGATGCTTGGCCCCTCCCTTGTATTCGTTGTTGCCATTACGGCGATACGGAGTTTCCAGGTCTTTGAAACAGTGGCGGTGCTGACTGAAGGCGGCCCCTCCAAATCTACTGAAGTCCTGCTCTACACAATGGTGCAGCAGGGCTTCACCTTCCTCCGGTCGAGCTACGGGGCGGCCATTACGGTTATCTTCCTCATCTTCACCGTTAGCCTGACCTTGTTGCAGACCGTCGCGCTTGAACGCAGGACGCATTATGGTTAACCGCCTGGGCCTTCTCCTGCGCCATAGCGTGCTCATCATTGGTGCAGCGGTGATGCTCGCACCCTTCATCATCATGATTTCAATATCGTTGAAGCCGCCAGGCGAAGTCTTTGCCCCGCAATTCAGCCTTTTGCCGCAACAATGGTATGTAGTGGAGAACTATACAGCGGCCTTTACACGGGTTCCGCTGGCACGCTTCATTCTGAATGGCTTCATTGTCACTTTCTGCATCTTTCTGATGCAAGCGTTGACGGCTTTGCCGATGGCCTATGCGCTGGCGAAATTGCACTTTCGTGGCCGAGAGACTTGCTTTGCGCTGGTGGTGCTTGCCTTGCTAATCCCGCCACAGGTGCCAGCCATCCCGCTGTATATCGCGCTATGGCAGCTTGATCTTCTCAATACTTATGCAGGGATCATTCTGCCATCCACCATCAGCGTATTTGGCATATTTATGATGCGGCAGTTTTTTCGCACTGTGCCGAATGATCTGATCGCCGCCGCGCGTATGGATGGCCTGGGTGAATTTGCCATCGTTTGGCGCATCATGCTGCCCACCGCTTTGCCCGCACTTGCCGCCTTTGCATGCCTTTCCTTCATCTGGAACTGGAATGAATTCTTCTGGCCATTCCTTGTCGTGCAGGATGAAGCCTTGATGACCCCGCCACTCGGCATTGCCTTTTTCTCAAATGCCGAGGCCGGAACCTCCTTTGGACCACTGATGGCGGCCGCAACGGCGGTAACTGCGCCCTTAGTCCTCGCATTTCTTTTCGCTCAACGCGCCTTCATTGAGGGCGTGACCATGAGCGGCATCAAGTAATGAACCCCCCATCTTTATAGGAGACGCATCATGATCAAGCGTAGGCATTTGGTTCTCGGCGCCATGGGTGGGCTTGCCGCCCCGCTTTATGCGCGCGCCCAATCCAATACCATTGAACTTTCGGCACAATATTCCATCCCGGAACTCTTCCGTGGCTTGATGGAGGACGTCGCGACCGAATTTTCCAAGCGCCACCCCAATATCCGAGTGAATTGGCGCGCGCCGGAGCAAGGTTATGAGGAAATCATGCAGCGTAATTTGCGTGATTCCATTACTCGTTCCCTACCGGATGTCGCCTTCCACGGTCTCAATCGCCAGCGCACCCTGTTGGAGCGTGATATCCCTGTGGATCTGCGGCCATTCATGCTCGCTGATGCCCGCATTGCAGAACAGGGTTATTCCGAAACCCTGCTTTCGCTCGGCCAAGTGGGTGGCAAGCAAACCGGCATCGGCTTCGCGCTTTCAACCCCCATTCTTTACTACAATGTGGATCTGATGCGCCGCGCTGGTGGCGATCCGGCGCGTCCCCCCTCGAGCTGGGAGGAAGTGATCAATCTCTCCCGCGCCATTGCCGGGCTTGGTGATAATATCACTGGCATGTTCTTTGACTGGACCATCACCGGGAACTGGTCCTGGCAGGGGCTTGTGTTCAGCCATGGTGGCCGCATGCTGAATGCCGAGGAAACGCAGGTAGCCTTCAATCAGGAACCTGGGCAGCGTGCGATCGGCACCTTGCGCCGCTTCGTGGACGAAGGCCGCATGCCCGATATTCGTCCCGCTACCATGTTCACGGATTTCTTTTCGGGTCGCCTTGGGATTTCCATGCAATCCACCGCCCAGCTCGGCCGCTATAATCGCGAAATTGGCGGGCGCTTTCCGTTGCTGACAGGCCGCTATCCGCTTTCTGCGCCAAATGCGCGTATTCCCGCGGGGGGCAATGTGGCCATGATGTTTACCCGCGATGCGCAGAAGCAGCGCGCTGCATGGGAATTCATCAAATTCGCGACGGGCCCGGTTGGCGGCACCATGATGGTCAATCACACAGGCTATATGCCCGCCACGACCATTCCAGCGGAGCGCGAGGAAATGTTGGGTAAATTCTATCGTGAGAACCCCAACCATATGACAACCTTCCGCCAGGCGGATTCCATCACTGGATGGTATGCCTTCCCAGGACAGAATGCGCTTCGGATCACCGATGTGATCAATGATCACCTGCAGAATGTCGTTGGCAAGCGTGCAGAAGCTGATGCGACGCTGCAGCGTATGGCGGCCGATGTTCAGGCGCTGTTGCCGCGGCGCGGGTAAATTATCTCGTCAGCGCCCCTTCACAGGGGCGCTGATCAACTTCTCCGGAAAGCGAGCGATAGATGAACACCTTGTCTTTTGTCCATCTGACTGATCTGCATCTTGTGGCCCCTGGGCAGTCTTTATATGGCCTGGATCCAGCGGAGAGACTACGCGCTGCAGTCCACAGTATTTGCCGGCGCCACGGTCCGGATGCGGCCGCCCCGGCAGCTTTCGCGGTGATCACCGGGGACCTCGCCCATTTGGGGGAGGTGGCGGCTTATGAGTCGCTTGCCGATATTATCAAGGGACTGCCTTTTCCTTGTCATCTACTGCTCGGCAATCATGACGAAAGGGAAGCGTTTCTTTCTGTCTTTGGGGGGGTGCCCACCACGCCAGAGGGCCATGTACAGCAGGCGCTCAGCACGCCCGCTGGGCTTTTCGTCATGTTGGACACAAATGAGGCCGGAACCCATGCTGGGAAGCTTGGAGAAGAGCGTCTTGCGCGGCTGAGCGCCACGCTGGAATATAGCACGGATCCCGTTTTCCTGTTTTTGCATCACCCACCGGTTGCGAGTGGAATCGTTGGGATGGACCGGATCCCGCTTTTGGATGCGGATGCGCTCTGGCAAACGCTCAAGCCGCATCGGCAGCGTATTCGCCATATCTTCCACGGTCATCTGCACCGCCCTCTTGCCGGTTCTTGGCATGGCATTCCTTTTTCCTCACTGCGCGGTACAAACCATCAAGTGACTCTGGATTTCGCCGAGAATACAAAGGTTCTCGGGAATCACGAGCCACCCGCCTATGCGTTCGTGCGAATCTCGGATGAAGAGGTTGTGGTGCATACGCATGATTACCTGGATGCGCCCGAAGGATTTGGTATGTGAAGTTTCCTGTGGCAGAGCCTAAGGCACACCATCCAAGATTGTTTACACGCTGATTGGTCGTAATCTTTTCAGAACGCGGTATGGAGTTGAATAAACCATGAGAAGTCGCGTTGTTGTCGTGGCACTTGATGGCCTGCGTAGGGATATGGTGCTGTCCACGACAACGCCTAACCTTGTTGGATTTGCGGAAAAATCGGCGGTTTTCGCCAATCACCGCTCTGCGTTTCCGTCCGCAACGCGCGTTGTTTCGGCCTGCTTCGCAACTGGCTGTTGGCCTGCCAAGCACGGCCTTGCCGGCAATAGTATTGCCCTGATGGAAAACGAGGTCCTCACACCGCATGATGTGGGGCGCCCAGATTTCATGGATCATTTGCGTAGCATCCGTGGTTACTGCCTAGCGGTACCGACGCTCTCAGAGAGACTGGCACGTGCTGGCGAAGAAGCGATGCTGTTTTCGAATGTTTCTCCCGGAGCTGCCCGTGCCCATGACCCAGATGGTCATGGTTGGGTCTTGCATCGCGCCTGGTCACATGGCCCGGGCCTCCGCCGATTGACTGGTGCGGAAGCCATGGAGCATGTGACTAACGACATCGTCGGCGACGCTATTTTGACCGAGGCGTTTCTTGAACGCGCATTATCCGGACGAGAGGCCGCTTTAGCGGTTTTATGGCTTGGTGAACCCGATGCCACCCAGCACACCGTGCCTTTGGGTGCGCCAGAGGCAATGGAGGCCATCGCCGCTGCAGATGCACGCTTTGCCGAGGTTCTTGCTGCCGTTGAGGCTCGCAGGCAGGCCGGCGAAGATATATTGTTGATCGCCTGCTCTGATCATGGCCATCAGACAGTCCAGGCGGTGGTGGATATTGAAAGTGAATTGGTTACTGCGGGGCTGAAGCGTGATTTGGCGGATACGGGCATTGTTTCCGTCTCCAATGGAACCTCGGCACTGGTTTATTTGCATCCGGAACGTAGGTCCCAAGCTGATGCTTTGATTGAATTTCTTGTGGCTCAACCTTGGGCTGGTTCGGTTCATGTGGGTCCCGCTTTGGGTGATATTGGGCAAGCCGCAAGCGACTACCTTTTCTGTGCTATTTCTATGGCGTCTGATCCTGCGCCCAATGTTTATGGCGTATCGGGGCTAGCCTATGCGGCGAAACCATCTGCGGGAAAGCCGGATCGACTTGGGTGTGGGCAGCATGGCGGCCTTGGCGCTGCTGAGCAAATGCCCTTTCTGATGATCAATGGAGGTGAGTTTGTCGCTGGCGCCACCCATGTGGCGCCGAGCAGCCCGATTGATCTTGCCCCAACCATCCTTCGGCACCTTGGTCTTGATGCGGAAGGTTGCGACGGGCGCCCCCTTCAAGGGCGTGCTGGCGGATTTTGAGGCGGGAGGCGCATTGTGCAGCGCGACGGTTCCGATCTTCTTCGCTGCTTGGTTACCATCGCTTGCGCTACGTATTGGCGTGATGAAGCGCGTTGTGGCGCGATTCCGGTCATATGGAAGACGACGAAGAACGCGGTTTAGGATAAAGACCAAGCGTGGATTGGGTTTAGTTATTGGTCTAGAAGCACGTTGTCATAACCTCGCAGAAGACACCCATGGCAGTCCCCGTCACCTTTGCTGCTCCCCATTCATTCCTTGGTGCGCGTCCGAATGATCGGGGCGCTACCTTTTGCGTGGCGGGCGTGCCGCTTGATATTGGCACAACGAACCGGGCGGGTTCCCGTGATGGGCCGCGCGCCATACGCGCAGCAGCACGCATGCTGACCGATGGGCGGCACCCGATCACGGGCGCTGATCCCTCACGGCTTGATCTTTCTGATCTTGGCGAATTCGACATTGCGCTTGGGGATATCGAAAAAAGCCTGTCTATGATCGAGGATCAGGCAGCGGGGCTAGCCCATCTGCTTGCCTTTGGCGGCGAGCATGGCATCACCCTGGCTCTATTGCGCGCGCTGACCAAGCGGTTGGGTGGGCCTGTTGGGGTGCTGCATATAGATGCGCATCTGGACACTTCCGAGGATAATTTCGGGCAGCGTTTTGCCCATGGCGCCGTGTTTTGGCACGCCATTACCGAAGGCTTGATAGACCCGCGGCGGATGATACAGCTTGGCATCCGCTCCCCGGCGTGGCCTGAAATGTTCGCCTGGACTCGCGAACAGGGGGTCACCACGATCATGGCGCACGAAATCCACGAAGCCCCACTCTCGGCCACCATCGCCAAGGCGCGGGCGGTACTTGGGAGCGGCCCCTGTTATCTTTCCTTTGATATTGATGGGCTGGACCCGGCCTTCGCGCCAGGGACCGGCACACCCGAAATCGGGGGGCTGGCAAGTTGGCAGGCCCAGGCGATTTTGCGGGGGATGGCGGGCGTGGATTTTCGTGGCGCAGACATTGTGGAAGTAGCCCCGGCCTATGATGTGGCTGAAATAACGGCACTCGCCGCCGCCACTATGGCCTGGGAATATCTCTGTCTTTTGAGCGGGAAGGGATGATTTCCGGATAAATTCCCGCGAGGCTGCTGGTTCGCCGCGTCGATATACGTGTTTTTCCTTCCTGGGCGAAAAAATACTATTGCATTTTGCTTTCGGGCCGGATAACTGCCTGTCAGCGCAATTCATTCAAAGATGCGCTGACGCCATCGCACGTGCCGCGAGGCCCCCTGTTCGGGCCACAAGCAACGACGGGAAGCGTCCTTTGTTCGATCCGGCCATTGTGGGCCGGAGTGTTCGAGGGAGCCGCCTGTGTCGCCTGTCTGCCGCTTTGCGATGACCTCCTCATCGCTTTGATCGCTGCGCCCTAGGGGCGCTTTGCTGCGCTTATGCGCCCCCCCTCCCCAAAGCCATTGTGGCCGAGGGGGCGGGAGAGCGTTGGACCGCGGTTTGGCCCGGCGGGCTTCCTCATTCCCGCCGCTGCGCACGGCCTTAGTGGCCGTGGTGCGGCGGCGGGACGCGTCTCCGTTTCCCTGGAAGGTTCATCTGATGGATCATATCCGTTCACGGCGCGCTGTCGCGCCTTTGCGTCGTAGCGCCTTCGGCCAGCAATGGCCGAATGTGGAAAGCCTGGTGCGCACGACCCGGCCGGAAGAACCGCTTTATTGTCTGCGTCTTGGCGCGGTCACCCAAGCAGCGCAGCGCTTTCAGGACGCCTTTCCAGGCGATGCACTTTATGCCGTGAAATGCAACGCGGAACCCGCCATTCTGCGGGCAGTGGCTGCCGGCGGAATCACGCATTTCGATTGTGCGTCGGAAGCCGAAATCCGGCTGCTGCGCAGCATATTCCCCAAGGCGGCCTTGCATTTCATGCATCCGGTGAAATCGCGCGGCGCGATCCGTGCTGCATGGCATGATTTTGGGGTGCGTGATTTCGTGCTGGATACCCCGGAAGAACTCCTGAAAATCAAGACCGAAACCGGCATTGGCGATCTTGGCCTTGTGGTGCGCCTGGCGCTGCCCAAGGGCAAAGCGGCCTATGATCTTTCGGGCAAATTCGGTGCTGAACCTGGCATCGCCTCGGCTTTGCTGCGCGCGGCGCGCCCGTATGCCGCAAGGCTTGGGGTTTCCTTCCATGTCGGGTCGCAATGCCTTGAACCAGAAGCCTGGACGCGCGCGATCAGCCTGGCGCAAACGGTGATTGCCGCTTCGGGTGTCGCGGTTGACATTCTGGATATTGGCGGCGGTTTTCCGGTGGCCTATCCAGGCAGTCTTCCCATGCCGCTGGCTTCCTTCATGGCGGCCATTAAGTCAGGTGCGGCGGGGCTTCGCCCGGGCACCAAGCTTTGGGCCGAACCTGGCCGCGCGCTGGTGGCAAGCGGCGCTTCAGTTGTGGTGCAGGTGCAGCAACGCCGCGGCAATGCGCTTTATGTAAATGATGGTGTCTATGGCGCACTTTCAGATGCCGGAGCGCCGGGCTTTCGTTTTCCGCATCGGCTGATCCCTTCCAATGGGCGCCAGCCCAGCGCGCGGGCAGAGGAGTTCATTCTTTTCGGCCCCACCTGTGACTCGGCAGATATCATGAAAGGTCCATGGACACTCCCAAGCGATGTCTGCGAAGGGGATTGGATCGAAATCGGGCAGCTTGGCGCCTATGGCACGGCCTTGCGCACGGCCTTCAACGGCTTTGATCGAGCCTTCGTTGCCGAGGTCGCTGATGCGCCGCTGCTGATGAACCCTACATACAACCTAAACGCGGCGCGGGTCGCCTGAAACACGAAGGAAGATCAAAATGAAACATACTTCTTTCTCTGGCAAGCTGGTCATTCTTGGTTTTGGGTCCATTGCCAAAGGCGTACTGCCGCTGATCCTTCGGCATATTGATATGCCGAAGGATCGGATGGAGATCATTACCTCTGATCTTCGCGATGTGGAAATTGCGAAGACGCTTGGCATTCGTCACACGGTCCTGCCGCTGACGCGGGATAATTACGCGGCAGAGCTTAGCACGCGTCTTTCGGCTGGGGATTTTTTACTGAACCTTTCAGTGGATGTCTCCTCCGTTGCCTTGGTTAAGCTTTGCCGGGAACTAGGTGCGCTTTATCTTGATACCTGTGTGGAACCCTGGGCCGGCGGCTATACGGACCCAGCGCTTTCCCCTTCCCAGCGTTCGAATTACGCGCTGCGCGAAAGCGCGCTTGCGCTCAAGAATCAGGCCGGTCCAACGGCAGTGATGACGCATGGCGCCAACCCCGGTCTTGTTTCACATTTCGTGAAGCAGGCGCTGTTGAATCTGGCGCAAGACCTTGGCGTATCCGCGGATGTGCCCACTACACGCGCGGCCTGGGCAAGGCTTGCCCATGACCTCGGCATCAAGGTCATTCATATCGCGGAACGCGATACCCAGGTGGCTGGCAATATGCCGAAGCGCCGTGGCGAATTTGTCAATACCTGGTCTATCGATGGCTTTACCGGTGAAGGCTGCCAGCCGGCGGAACTTGGCTGGGGCAGCCATGAAAAGACTTTACCGGCAGATGGTGAACGGCACAGCTTCGGCTGCGATGCGGCGATTTACCTCATGCGGCCTGGGGCGGCGACGCGCGTGCGCAGCTGGACACCGCTTGAAGGCCCGATGCAGGCATTCCTGATCACCCATAATGAGAGCATCTCGATCTCTGATTACTATACCTTGCGCGATGCGACAGGTGCCGTTTCCTATCGGCCGACCGCGCATTATGCTTATCACCCGTGCGATGATGCTGTGCTGTCCTTGCATGAATTTGCTGGCCAAAACTGGGAGCTTCAGCAGGAGAAGCGCCTGATGATGGAAGAAATCAGCGCTGGCATGGATGAACTTGGCGTCTTGCTGATGGGCCACAAGAAGGGCGCCTATTGGTATGGATCACGCCTGACCATCGAGGAAGCGCGCGCTTTGGTGCCCTACAATAATGCGACCTCGCTTCAGGTATGCGCCGCCGTACTGGCGGGGCTGGTCTTCGCCATCGAAAATCCAGCGTTAGGCGTGGTTGAAGCGGATGAGCTTGACCATTCTCGAATCCTGGACATCTGCCTGCCCTATCTTGGCGAAATGGCCGGTGTCTATTCGGATTGGACGCCGCTACAGGGGCGGGCCACGCTGTTCCCTGAAACGCTGGATGCTCATGACCCCTGGCAATTCGTCAATTTCCGCGTTGTCTGACGCAAACGAGCCGGGCCTTGGCTGCCGCTGGGCCAAGGCCGGGCTCTTTACCCTGTATCAGCCGACTATTTCCAGTGCGGAGACGTGTTGCCTTGTCTGTTCCAAGAGCTGGGCAACGCCATACAACGGATTGTTCGCATGGTCTCGGGCTTGATTTCTCAACCGAGCAGCGGATGAAGCACCAGCATCCCACCTCCATTGACCGCCAAAATTCTCGAAACGCCAGAGACCAAAATTGATCAACACGACGCTCATTTTTTGTCAAAGCATCGAAGCCCTCTACGCTTGGTAGAGGGATGGGTTGTCGCTACCAAATGGGCCCCTTGCATAGGGTGATGGTCGAAAAAGCCTTTTGCTCTTTCTTTGAATTAGTTGGGGAAGCCCGCGTCAGGCGGGTCATTCTACGCGCGGAGATGAGCAAGCGGCAAAGCGAAGCAAAAGGATGATGCAATTGCACGGCCTGCCTCTTTCAGGCGTCATTCATCGGCGTATTCATGACGAATTTAATGCTTAATGCAGCGTCAAGGCGCGACTGAAACGACCTGAGGTCATTGCGAAGGAGCTTTGGGCAGGCGGTCCCCCGACATCAACGCCTCAATTTACTGTCACGCTGACACACCGACATACGCATAAACAAAGCTCGGGTTCATTTATGAAGTCTGTCATGCAATCCCAGCTTGCCCCCGCTTATCCCGTGCCGGCGGCAATCACCCGCACTCGCTATACCTGCGTCTTATCTGCCCAAAAGCACAATGATCTGCATCCGCTGGACCAGCTGCGCGATATTCGTACAATCACTTGAGCAATAGACTTAAGCACAAAATTACCCTGATTGAGTGCGGCGCGTCAGTGGGGCGAAACTCCATACGCCCCGATGGATTTCACCGGTCCGTCACAAAATTCCCATCGTTGCGTCATCCTCCTTCAGCATGAAGCGGGATGATTGATGTCGCTATCCTGGCGGCCAAATAGGGGATAAACGGATGCTATCTCGCCGTCTCATTATGGGTGCTGCCATCGCGGCCTCAGCGATTTTTGGGCTCTCCGCCGCCACCGCACAGGCGCAGGGTCGCCAGCGCTTTGAATATTGGTACGGGCTGACCGGCCAGTTGGGCGAGGTGATGGCGGATCACTGTCGTCGCTTTAATGAGAGCCAGACACGCTACGAGGCGGTTTGCGTTGGCCAGGGCGGTTATGACCGCGCCGAACAAAACACAATCGCCGCCTACCGTGCACGCCAACACCCGACCATTGTGCAAATATACGATGCCGGCACGGTAAACTTCATGCTCTCCGGCGCGACCTACAATGCCGTTACCTTCGCACGTGATTTCAATATGCGTATTAACTGGGTCGATTATTTCCCAGGCGTTGCCTCCTACTACGCGACCTCGCGCGGTGAGATGTGGTCCTTTCCCTATAACTCCTCCTCGGCCGTTATGTATTGGAACAGGCAGGCCTATCGTAGCATCAACCGTAACGAAGCCGCTGGGAGCTGGGAGCAGTTGGAGCGCGACCTTCGCAGCTTGAAAGCTGCGGGCCATGCGTGTCCTATGGCTATCGATTTTGATACCTGGCAATGGGTTGAACAGTTTCTTGCCGTGCATAACCAGCCCATCGCCACGCGCGATAATGGCTATGCCGGGTTGAACGCTGAACTTTCTTTCAATAAGGGCTTACTCCCCACGCATTTGAACAATATGAAGCGCTGGTTTGATGAAGGATTGGTGCGCATCCAGACCGCTCAAACTGGTAAAACTCTTGTTCAGGCCTTTGCTGACGGCAGCTGCGCCGTCACGATGTCCTCGATTGCTAACCATGGGGTGGTTGGCGCGACCCAAACTCCGGGTATGGAGTGGTCGGTGGCGATGCTTCCCGTTTATGAAGGTTATACGCGTCACAACTCGCTGGTTGGCGGGGCCTCGCTCTGGGTTATGCAAGGTAAGTCTCGTGGCGAGTATGAGGCAGCGGCGGCATTCCTTGATTGGATTGCGACACCTGCTGAAGTACAGTGGATGCCGACAGTTACGGGGTATATCCCGATTACAACGCCCGCATTCCAGCAAATGACCGCAGCCGGCTTCTATCAGCAGCCGCGTTTTGCTGGCCGCGAAACCAGCATCACTTCGCTGACATTCACACCGCCGACCAATAATACACGCGGTATCCGCCTCGGGAACTTCACTTCGATCCGCGCTGAGCTTCAGTCAGAACTTCAAGCGGCTTTTACTGGTCAGAAGTCGGTTCAACAGGCGCTTGATGATGCGGCCAGCCGCGGCAATCAGATTCTGCGCCGTTTCGAGCAGACGATGCGCGGCCGCGAACTGCCGTAATTACTCGGCCCCGGACGCATAAGCGGCCGGGGCCACTTCCTTTAAGAGAGGTGTACCCCGCATGAGCGGAAAGCGTGTTACCTTCAAAAATACTTGGCTTGCCGTTTTACTTATTGCGCCACAGATCTTTCTCATTTTCACTTTTTTTTACTGGCCAGCGGGTGAGGCGCTCTATTGGGCGTTTACTTTGGAGCCGCCTTTTGGCGGTGAGATGCAATGGGTTGGCTGGCAAAATTTTATCACTGTCTTTGAAGATCCCCTTTACTGGAATTCCGTTCGTCGATCATTGATTTTTGCACTTTGCAGCGCCTCTATAGCGATGGGAATAGGCTTGCTGCTTGCACTTTTTGTGGATCGCGAATTGCCGGGCTACCGTGGTTATCGTTTCATGTATTTCTGGCCCTATGCCGTTGCTGCCCCCGCTGTTGGGCTTGCCTTTCGCTTTATCTTCGCTCCCGATGCCGGTTTTATTTCGGCGATCAATCAGTGGTTTCCGGATTTATGGAACCCAGCGCTTGATGGGTTCGATGCGATGATCCTGATCGTGGTCGCCAACGCTTGGAGTATGGTAGCTTATAACTTCATTTTCTTTCTTGCCGGCCTTCAATCTATTCCGCGAAGCCTTATTGAAGCTGGCGCCATGGATGGCTCGGGCGTACTGCGCCGTATGCGCGACATCCAACTTCCGCTTCTGGCACCAACGGTCTTTTTTCTGATCATAATCAATATAACGGATAGCTTCGTAAATTCCTTCGGTATTGTCGATATTACGACCGGCGGCGGTCCAGCGAGGGCGACTGATCTGATGGTGTTCAAGATATATTCGGATGGTTTCAAGGGGAAGGATTATTCATTGGCGGCCGCACAGTCGATCGTTCTAATGGGGCTTGTTGTTTTGTTGACATTCTTTCAATTCAGATACGTCGAGCGACGTGTTCATTATAATTGAGGTCTGATGAGCATGGTTGAACGTACACCATTTCTGAATATCCTGACGCATCTCATTCTGGGTGCCGGTCTGGTGCTCTTGCTGCTTCCGCTTTGGATTGTATTTGTTGCATCCACGCATGATTTCCGCACCGTAAACACGGTTCCCATGCCACTATGGCCCGGCTCACATATGGTGGAAAATTATGTTTTTACCTGGCAGCAATCACAATTCGGACCCAAGATGCTCAATAGCCTCATCATGGCAATTGGCGTCACTCTTGGTAAAATAATCATTGCTTCCCTCTCTGCCTACTCGATTGTCTATTTTCGCTACCGTCTGCGTATGGTTCTGTTTTGGCTGATTTTCATAACATTGATGCTACCGCTGGAGGTACGCATCGTCCCAACTTATGCGGTTGCGGCAAACGCTCTGAGACCTTTTCAGGAAATCATCAATGTTACTCGCATAAGCGATTTGGCGGATCTGCTTTTCGGCATTCGAATCGTACTACCGGAATGGCAATTGCTGAACTCCTATACCGGGCTGATATTACCCCTGATCGCCACGGCCACTGGCACATTCCTATACCGTCAATTCTTTCTGACTGTGCCGGAAGAATTACTGGAAGCCGCAAAAATGGATGGCTCCGGTCCGCTGCGTTTTTTCTGGGATATTTTGTTACCACTCTCGAAGGCAAATATGGCAGCGCTCGGAACCATCATGTTCGTCTATTCTTGGAACCAGTATCTATGGCCACTATTGGTTGTCACGGACCCTAGCTACGGCACAGCCGTGATGCAGTTACAGCGTATCGTACCGGGGCCGCTTTTTGGTGAACCGCCACGCTGGCACATCGCCATGGCTGGTACGCTGATGGTGATGCTCCCTCCGCTTCTAGTTGTTGTGTTCATGCAGCGCTGGTTCGTGCGCGGCTTAATCAGTCAAGATAAGTGAGCTCAAATATGGCCGATATCTCAATCCAAAAAGTAACTAAATCCTACGGCAGGACGCAGGTTGTGCATGGAGTCGATCTCGAAATTTCGCATGGCGAATTTATCGTCATCCTGGGCCCTTCTGGCTGCGGCAAATCCACACTATTGCGCATGATTGCCGGGCTGGAGGCGATCAATAGTGGTGAGATCGCGATTGCTGGTCGTGTCGTCAATGAGCTTGAACCCCGCGATCGTGGCTGCGCCATGGTGTTTCAGAACTATGCGCTCTATCCTCACATGACAGTGGGCGAAAATATTGGATATTCGCTCAAGGTAGCAGGGTGCCCCAAGGCCGAAAGGGCAAGACGTGTGGCTGATGTTGCCAATATCGTTGGCCTTGGCGAATTCCTGGACCGCAAGCCGGGACAACTTTCGGGCGGTCAACGGCAACGTGTGGCCATGGCCCGCGCCATGATCAAGGAGCCGCAGATTTTCCTGTTTGATGAACCATTGTCCAACCTGGATGCAAAACTCAGGGTTCAAATGCGCATCGAGATACGCCGTCTGCACCAGCGGTTGGGTGGTACCTCGGTGTTTGTCACGCATGATCAAGTTGAAGCCATGACATTAGCTGATCGTTTGGT
>JACCDP011467344.1_pt1 | contig 15558 bp, 11 predicted proteins | sample 7445841 | NCBI WGS metagenome assembly JACCDP01 (sample SAMN15323441, study PRJNA562643) | freshwater metagenome | isolation source: river surface water | place: USA:Blue River Watershed | collected 2017-08-17 | reverse complement strand
ATGACAATCCAGCAACAGTAAAACCTTTGAACGCCAATCCATTATATTATCTCCTATTAAAGAAGTTACTTCGGGGTAACTTACTTACCCCGAAGCTTCTTCGCCATATCACGAAGGGACATTCCCTTAGTATCAAACAGTACACTCACAACTTCATCACCAGACACATACTCATACGGTTCTTCGGTCTTAAAGTTGTGCGGAGGACCGCAACATCCACACCCATTGTCGGAAGCATCCATTCCAGTGATTTCCTCCCATTCCAGAATTGCATCCTTAAGGGAAGGGAAGTCCTTGTACGCCTCACGTGCCGCAGAGTCCAACCAACGACCATCATCAGCATTAACAGCGTCCAGTGAATCATACGCACGGTGTCCCTGACACAGACTGAACTCGCGGCCGTTTCGGATTTCTACAGGACAATCTCCGGGAGCCTTATTCGCATGCGGTCCACGACCATGTAGGCTGAACCCACTATTACAAAAAACATCCCCACCCCACACAACATACCATCCAGCATCCTCCAGCTTCTGCCAGTGTTCGTCCTCAAGCCACCAACTTCCACCGCTGTTGTTGCTGTCATACGTTACCTTTTTCATATTTACTCCGTTGTGTTAGGTGCCCTATTAGAAGGGCACCTTGTCATCGTCATCATTCTTCTCCCACGGGGCGTTTGCACCACCGGCGACAGGGAGATACTTCTGGACCAGCTGCTTCATATAAGTCCGTTCCGAATCGTTACCACCGGCGTTTGAGAAGAACGGATAGATACAAGCCTCAGCAGTTTCCGCGAGGGTGAATCCGTCATTCAGAAGTCCAGCCATTTCCACCGTGATACGGGACGAAATGGAGGTCGTAACCTTCGGGTCTTCCGACTTCACCTGCATACGGGTGTGGTCCGCAATCTCAGCAATCGCCGTGACATGCTCCGCCTTCACCTCGGGATACGTCATCGTCAGAAGCTTGACCTCATCATCCTTGGACAGCGGCTCCATCTCGACCACCGAAGCGAATCGGTCCAGCATCGCTCGGTCAAGGACACGGGTGGCGGTGTACTCAGCACCGATGTTCGCGGTGGCGATGAACGTCACACCCTTCGCAACCTTGATGGTCGGCGTATCCGGCATTTCATCAATTCGGAGATACCGCTGATTCTCGTCGAGTACAGTCATCAGAATGTTCCACGCATCGGCATGTCCACGGGTCAGCTCGTCAAGGAGAACGATGGCGTTCGGCGTCTGAATCGCCTTCACGAAGAGAGCCTCGGCGACGAACGTACCCTTGTCCTTGCTGTAATGGGTATTACCGATAAGGGTTGAACGCGGGTCCTGCGTGGCACCCACATTGAAGTAGAAGAACTGGCGACCATCAAGGACACCGGCGACCGACTGAGCCGCAAGAGTCTTACCGCAACCGCTCGGTCCCGTCATCAGCACATTCTTACCGCGGAGAACGGAACGCATCAGATACTTCCACTTAAGCGAGGAGATAATCAGGTGGTCCGGCTTGAGCGAATCACACTTCGAAATAAAATCAATAACATCATTCTCCAGCTCATTCTTCACATTACCTGCCTTCTTGGGGGTGACTGCCTGCTTTACAAGGGCCTCATACTCCGACATATCCACAGCACGCCACTGCGTCTTCCCCGTCTTGGTGGTGACCATACGGAGTGCAGTCCCGTGGACATTAGCCCGCTTGCGGGAATGGACGGGAATCTTCTTGGTGACATCCTTACCATTCGTGTCAACCGCGGTGAGATTGTCGAGAACCTTTACAATGACGGACATTAAAACCTCGTTGTTTATGAGTGATTTTGACTATACTGAAATATACTCCGCAACTTTAGTAAATGGAAGTGAACGAACATTAAGATTTGGTTAAGAATTCTTAATATAAGGTAATAAAAAAGGACACCCGAAGGTGTCCTATTATAAACTATTAATTAAATATTATATCAATTCGAACCAGATATAAAATAACAAAGTACTTGACCAGTGGTAGCTGTAGATGTCCCACTACCACTAATACTGGTAACAGGTGACAACGGAACAACTTGAACCAATTGCCATTTACTTGCACCGTAAGCATCTAACCACGATGTAAGATTAGCTGATGCGGACGGCATCACTTCTGCTTTATACCAGAATCCAGGCATATGTTACTCAGTTAAGGTTTAAGGATAAATATCAACTACTTTGTGATTAATACACTTCTTTCCAGACCATTCCTGCTGCGACATCAGTAGAGGTTCCGGTCATATTTGTTACTACAACTGCATACAAATCACTATCTGTACTGTCATAGTTCTGTGCGATATAGTTGATTTTATTTATACCACCAGAGCGTTGACTAATACCAGACGCCGCATTACCAACGCCAGTTCCACCAGCCGCAACGAATCCATTCAAGAATTCGTGACCATCCGTGTATGAAGTCGCGGTTACATTATATTCTACTGTAGAATCTGGGTCAACGGATACCCATGCTCCTGTCGTAATAGACCCAGAATCCAATCGTAATACTCGGTACTTCACAGTTTGGTCTTCGGAGAAGAGACTAATATCTTCTAAGCGAACAAACGCTCGGTTTGGTAATCCATTATATGAAGTTTTCAAACGAATAGCAAGAACTGGCATTGTGGAAGCACTTGTTATAGTACGGAGTGTTGGATTGGATGCACCCCACGATGTCCCACTTTCCGCATACCCACCTTCACTGAAAACCGTACTACAAATTTGTTCCATACTGCCAGTAGCAGTTGTCGTGTTACTGATTTCACAACGAACCGGAAGATTTGGATTGGACATATAGACCACATCTGTTTTATTACTGTGGTCAAATACGTGACAAAGAACTGTTACTCCGTTGATAACAAATCCACAACGAACACGCCCGATACCTAACCATTGAAAATCTACGAAGAATAATTGACTCTTGGTAATATCTAGTACGGCGTCACCAGTCAATAATGTATTAATGTTCCAGTTTTCTTGCTTGACTCTATTCTCTTGGAGTGACCCAGTACCATTCGTTGCAGAACGAATGACGAGTTGTAAACTACCAGTCTGGTCTTGTTCAAAAAAGATACCATTATAGTCATCAAAGTACCCAGTGCGTTTGATAACACCGGATTCTGCCGCACCAAACACAAAACTTGACAATACCGCCTGACTCTTTCCAGGCATATAATTGTGGTACATCTTTGTTTGATGAACTGCGCGACTTGTTGCACTTGCACTCGTTTGGAGAGTTACCGACGCACGATTTTTATCGAAGGTATGAGTGCTTCCACTTACATTATAATTAAGGAAACTCTCATCAATTGAGTATAAGTGCTTATAGTCACCGAGAGTATACGGTTCTGATATTCTGGTACGACCGAATGCATCGGAACCCATCGTCAATGACCCACTTGCCACAGTCCCACCAACAGCGGCTTTCATATACGCATGTTGATTATAAACGTGGATGAGTTCCCACCCGTCTTTACCTAACTCATTGAGATAGTCTGCGTCATCTACTACCCAATCTGGTATTTTTGTGATTTTATGTTGCATGGTGGAACCCACGGTAAGAGTCATTATATAAATAGGTTATAAAATAAGAAAACCCCCACTTGTGGTGGAGGTTTCCTAACCAGATTTAGGTTTTATTCCTTGACCAACAGCAACTTATTGATGGTCTTAAGAACATTTACCACATTTCGCACATCCACAAACTCAGCATCCTGTCCGTACATATCACGGAACGACTGTCGGGTTGAGCTGTAATGGTTCACTACGTACTCATTAATGAAATAGCTCATCACACGGATTCCATTCTCACGCATCTGACGAACCATATTCTTCGTCTGCTTCTGAGCGTTGTATCCGTAATAGTCAACACTCTGACCATTGTGCTTGAACGCACATCCCGGCTCACCATCGGAGAAGTTAATGAAGTAGGTGGTGTGAGTCTTGGCACATTCCTGCATCAACTCCATCGTAGCGAGATAGCACAGACCCTCGGGAGTGGAACCAGCCGAAGAAAGATGTGGGAACATCATCTTCGCCTTCGAGAAGTTATCCTTCCGACTATCATACACCACAGCGACAGTCGGGATACCAGACCCAAGATTTCCACGAAGAGTAATCACTACATCAAGATTCTTAATCTTATCAGAAGCGTAGGCAAGAGCCGTCATCACCGTCATCACACGCTCCCACTTTCCACCATACATCGACCCCGAAGCATCCACAGAGAGATACAGAAGTACGGGGTTGTACTGGTCAACGGTAGTCCGCTTAAACACATTTTCAATATCCATACCCAACTGCGAGAGGATACGGCGGTCAATCTTCCCGTGCTCTTGACGGGTGAAGTGTGTCACAGTGGGCTCATTACGAACCTGCAGCTTGTGGGCAAGAATCTGACCCATACGAATTCCGGCGAGGAATCCACGATATGTGTAGTTACGCTCGGGGTCAAACGTATTCTTACTCTCAAACGACCACTTATTGCTGAACGGGAACCACTCAGACTGCATAATCTGTTTGTTCAGCTTCTTCGTGACGAGACACGGAATCTTCCCGTAAATCGGGTCACCATGCTCATTCATATCAGCCGCCGCCTGTTCCATAGAATCAATCTGTGATTGGTCGTTCTTCTTAATCTTCCTCTTTTTCGTCTTCTGCTCCATCATGTCCTTCATCTTTTCCATCGCCTTCTTTGCCTTATCGGCACTGAAACGCTTCTGGGGAAGGTCATAATTCGGCAGACCCTCATCCTCCATTTCCTCCATATCCTCATCAGACATCTCGAATCCATCACCGAGCAAATCAGCAAGTTCCTCCGCCATTGTACGACCATCTTCCTTATCCGTATGGAAGGCCGCACGCTTGAGAATCTCAATCATCAGCTCGTTCGCAACCCGCCAGAGTAGCGGCATCTCGTTGAACTCAAACGGATGAACATTTACATTAGACTCATTGTACGCAGGAATGATAGTCGAACTGTCCGACTTCCACAAATGGATATGCGGCATAGGCTTCTCGTCAAACCGACGAATATTCGACAGGTCAATCATCTTGACCATCTTATTCAGACCAGGCAACGCCTTCGGGTCGAAATGCGGAGAGAAAATCATCAGCAACCAATTGACATAATTATCAATTGTCGGCGTGCGCCAATCACGATTAAACTTCAAATTCTTTTCAACATCAGAATTGAAGAAATACTTCTGGTACATCGCCTCGTAATACGGACGATACCCCGGCGCATTCTTATAGACATACGAATCAATACGGCGGTCTTCAATGATATTCATTAGCGTATGCAGATGCCGACGAAGCGTATCTACAGTTCTATCGTTGTCAAGCGTAGCCTGGTAATTACCATTATAATCATTGGCAACCATCGGCTTCCACTTCACCATCTTTCGCAGACGGGGATGCAGTGAGTTGTAGAACACAGCGCGGTCACGCAGATGATTCAGAAACGTAAAGTCTGAGAGGAGACAATGCGAACCTTCGTGAAGGGCAAGACCCACCATCGAATCAAAGTTCTTCGGATTATCGTCAGCAGCAATGACAACATGCTTACCATCGGTATACGAATTCTGACCCGACGAGTAATTCACCACAATAGATGAATCATTCGTGAGAATACGAACGAAATTGGAAATTGCACGACGAACCGTAGCGAGCTTTACGATACGGTCAATACCAGCGGAAAGGTCCATATCATCCTTATTGATATCATCGCTGAAATCAAAGAGGGAGTTATCGTCAATCCAGTACGTGCTGTGAACTTTGCTCTTGGTCATAATACCCGTGTGTTGAGGTTATGTATGAAATATATACTATTGAATAGTAAATGGGAAGTAGGCGAACATTAAGATTTGATTAATATTTCGGTCCAATAATAGGTTATAAATAAGATAAACCACCAAGTATCAGATATTTATAGAGAGTTTGTTAATATATTCTTTTAATAGAGAAATATGGATAATCATAATATCACAGAATTTCAAATATTACGTGGTACTTCCGCCTCCAATGCCGCGTATGTTGGTAGAGAAGGTGTTCTTACTGCTGATATAGAATCCACTCCATCATTGGGTCGTGGTATTGTTAGATTGCATGACGGTACAACGCCGGGTGGATGGATTATAGGTAGTGCTGGTGGAGGTGGGGGCGGAGGTGGTGATACTTACACCAATGCGACACCAGTTCCTACAACACTTGGCGGAATAGTATCTGGTTCCACCTTCTCCGCCGTACCATTAACCGAAATGTTTGACAAACTACTTTATCCATATCAATATCCAGCATTCACCGCGTTTTCAATAACAGGTCAATCTACTACGTTGGAAGTGGGTGCAACAATTGCGGCGGCAACAAGAAGTTTTGAGTGGACTACTTCCAATTCATCAAACGTATCGGCAAGTAGTATTTCCATATATGATTGGACCAATAGTACGACAGTTCCTCTCACATCTAGTCTTCCGAATACAAGTCCAAAAAATGTGATTACTTCAGCGGTGACCAAGACTACAGCAACATCCCACGTATACAGAATATCTGGTTCCAATACATTAAACACCGGCTTCTCAAGAGATTTCACAGTCAGCTGGTTATGGAGAATGTATTGGGGAACCAGTGCGTTGACTTCTTTGACGGAAAGTGATATTGAGGGATTATTCAGTAATAATCTGGTATCAAATAGTACTGGAACATTTACATTTGCCGCAGGAAATTACAAGTACATAGCGTATCCCACCTCGTTTGGATTAAAAACGGGATTTCGAGATACCAGTACAGGGTTTGACGTTGATATGCAATCCGCAGCCACAGTGTCGGTGACAAACACAAATGGGGTCACAACCAATTACTATGTCCATAGAACCACGAATGTCCTTGGTGGTGCAATCACAATTACGGTGTCATAATAATGCCAATTAAAATTACAGGTACACTAACTACAACAGATGCTGGTGACGTATATGCAACCCACGATGCTCAATACGGCAAAGGTGGATTCCGTTCTGTTGATACGTTAACTGAAATGAATAATATCCCACTTGAACGCCTTACTACGGGTTCGTGGGTCAGAGTTGTTGCAAATGAGACATTATACGAGTGGGATGGAACGAACTTCGTAGAAGTTTCCGTAGCTGGTCCAATGGGTCTACCCGGTGCAGCCGGTTCATCTGGTACTTCTGGTGCTCAAGGCGCGCCTGGAAGTAGTGGTACCTCTGGAACTAGTGGACGCGACGGTGTTATGGGCTTGCCTGGTATCGCCGGTTCATCGGGTACTTCCGGTGTACAAGGTGAAGCAGGAAGTAGTGGTACCTCGGGTACAGCTGGAACTTCCGGTCAAGATGGCCCGATGGGGCTTCCGGGTATTTCGGGGTCATCTGGAACCTCCGGTCAAACAGGGGCATCAGGTTCAAGCGGTACTTCGGGAACAAGTGGCTCAACCGGTTCATCTGGAACAAGTGGTACCACGGGTAGCTCGGGCACATCCGGCAGCACAGGAACATCGGGAACATCAGGCCGTGACGGCGTAATGGGATTGCCTGGTGTATCAGGCAGTTCTGGTACATCGGGTATTGGTACTTCTGGTTCGTCGGGTACATCCGGCTCAACAGGTTCAAGTGGAACCTCAGGTTCAACTGGCTCCTCCGGTACAAGTGGTCGTGATGGAAGTAGTGGAACATCGGGAACATCGGGTACATCAGGTCGTGATGGTGTTATGGGCTTGCCTGGTATCTCCGGTTCATCAGGAACCGCTGGTAACTCTGGTAGTTCTGGAACTTCGGGCAGTACAGGATCGTCAGGTACTTCGGGCACATCGGGTTCAACTGGTAGTAGTGGTACTTCGGGTCGAGATGGCTCCTCGGGTACTAGCGGCACAGCTGGTAGTAGTGGAACAAGAGGTAGCTCAGGCACCAGTGGTTCGACCGGTAGTTCTGGTACATCTGGTTCCACAGGATCGTCTGGTACGTCTGGCTCTACCGGTAGTTCAGGAACCAGTGGCCGCGACGGTGTTATGGGTCTTCCTGGTATATCAGGTTCAAGTGGAACCAGCGGAAGTACGGGTTCTTCGGGAACGTCAGGTAGTACTGGATCGTCTGGAACATCTGGTAGTACCGGTTCCTCTGGAACATCCGGCCGTGACGGTAGTAGTGGTACATCAGGACAAAATGGTTCAAGTGGAACAAGTGGAACAGCTGGAAGTAGTGGAACCAGAGGTAGTTCAGGCACATCTGGCTCTACCGGCTCGTCTGGTACTTCTGGTAGTACGGGAAGTAGTGGTACCTCGGGTACAGCCGGTACCTCCGGCCGTGATGGTGTTATGGGCTTGCCTGGTATTTCTGGAAGTTCTGGCACAAGTGGTAGTACAGGTAGTTCCGGCACAAGCGGTAGCACGGGAAGTTCTGGTACAAGCGGTAGTACAGGTTCATCAGGTACAAGTGGCCGTGATGGAAGTAGTGGAACTTCAGGAAGTACGGGCTCAAGTGGAACCGCTGGTAGCAGTGGTACCAGAGGTAGTTCAGGTACTAGTGGTTCCACTGGAAGTAGCGGAACATCTGGAAGTACAGGATCGTCAGGCACCAGCGGTTCTACTGGAAGTAGCGGAACATCTGGGTCTACTGGCTCTTCTGGAACAGCTGGTTCATCTGGAACCAGAGGGTCATCGGGAACAAGTGGAAGTACGGGTTCTTCTGGTACTTCTGGACGCGATGGTGTTATGGGTCTACCCGGTATATCAGGTAGTTCGGGTACCTCCGGTGTAGGTAGTGCTGGTTCATCTGGAAGTTCCGGTACATCTGGTTCAACAGGCAGTAGTGGAACATCTGGCAGTACCGGTTCCTCTGGAACATCCGGTACAGCAGGTACCTCTGGTACAAGTGCAGGTGGGTTGACCGCAAGTAACTATGTCGTTAGAGGCGTAAAAAACGGTTCAGCCCAAACTATTAATAATGGTGCAGATGCCGTTGTAACATTCATTGATGATTTTGACCCCAATAACTGGTTAACAACTAATAAAATTCAACCAACCGTTACAGGGTACTATATTGTTAATGCCCAAGTTTGGTGGGATGCTGGAGTTGTTAGCAACAATCAGACCAATATCCAATTTAGAAAAAATGGCACGACCCAAGTAGCCATCCATCAAACACAGATTTTAACTGGTTCCGGGTATGCACAAGAACTAGATGCAATAGTTTATTTGAACGGGTCATCCGATTATCTTGAAGTTACAGCTTATACAGGTAATACGACTTCACAAAATATCAATGGTTCGGCTAGTGGTACTTGGTTTGAAGCTTCCTTAATCGTTGGTGGTGGTAGTTCTGGTACAGCGGGAAGCAGTGGAACTGCGGGTTCTTCTGGAACAAGTGGAAGTTCTGGCACCTCTGGTCAGAACGGTAGTTCTGGAACAAGTGGTACAGCTGGTTCATCCGGTACGAGAGGTTCCTCCGGAACGTCCGGAAGTACAGGTTCAAGCGGTACCTCAGGTTCAACGGGAAGTTCCGGTACCAGTGGTAATAATGGAAGTAGTGGTACGTCTGGTACAGGTGGAAGTTCTGGTACTTCTGGTAGTACAGGCAGTAGCGGAACATCGGGTACGTCTGGTACAAGTGGTCGTGACGGTGTAATGGGTCTTCCGGGCATTTCCGGAAGTTCTGGCACATCAGGCGTAGGTAGTGCGGGTTCATCTGGAACAAGCGGAATAACGGGAAGTAGCGGAACAAGTGGAACTACAGGTTCCTCTGGAACATCGGGATCAACTGGTAGTTCTGGAACATCTGGCTCAACTGGAAGTTCTGGTACTAGCGGTTCTACAGGCAGTTCAGGCACAAGTGGAACCGCAGGGTCGTCCGGTACAAGAGGTAGTTCTGGTACATCAGGACAAAATGGTTCAAGCGGTACTAGTGGCTCTACTGGAAGTTCGGGAACAAGCGGCTCGACAGGTAGTTCGGGTACATCAGGAACCACGGGTTCAAGTGGAACGTCTGGAATAAATGGTAGTTCTGGTACCAGCGGGTCCACAGGATCTTCTGGAACAAGCGGCACTGCCGGTAGCTCGGGAACAAGTGGTACAGCTGGCTCATCCGGTACAAGAGGTTCATCTGGAACCTCAGGAAGTACAGGTTCAAGTGGAACCTCCGGCTCGACTGGTTCCTCTGGAACATCGGGTAGCACAGGTTCCTCTGGAACATCTGGTAGTACAGGTTCCTCGGGAACATCAGGATCAACTGGTAGTTCGGGAACAAGTGGCCGTGATGGTGTTATGGGCTTGCCTGGTTTGTCAGGAAGTTCAGGTACGTCCGGCATAGGTAGTTCTGGTACGTCAGGTCAAACTGGTTCAAGTGGTACCTCTGGACAAAACGGATCGTCGGGTACATCAGGTCAAAATGGCTCAAGTGGTACTAGTGGTTCCACGGGTAGTAGCGGTACTAGTGGTACTGCTGGTTCATCGGGAACGAGAGGTTCTTCGGGTACTAGTGGTGCAAATGGAAGTAGCGGTACAAGTGGGTCAACAGGTAGTTCTGGTACCTCTGGACAAAACGGCTCAAGTGGTACCTCTGGACAGAATGGTTCAAGCGGTACCTCAGGACAAAACGGTTCAAGTGGTACTAGCGGTTCAACTGGAAGTTCTGGCACAAGTGGTAGTACAGGTTCATCTGGAACGAGCGGTTCTACTGGAAGTAGCGGAACATCTGGACAAAACGGCTCATCGGGTACATCAGGTCAGAACGGTTCATCAGGCACCTCTGGTTCAACTGGTTCAAGTGGAACAAGTGGAACAGCTGGTAGTAGCGGAACAAGAGGTAGCTCAGGCACTAGCGGCAGTACTGGTAGTTCGGGAACATCGGGTAGTACTGGTTCCTCTGGAACATCCGGGCAAAATGGTTCAAGTGGTACATCTGGTACGAGAGGTTCTTCGGGGACAAGTGGAAGTACAGGTTCTTCTGGAACAAGCGGTACGTCAGGAACGTCGGGTCGTGATGGTGTGATGGGTCTTCCTGGTCTATCCGGTTCTAGTGGAACAAGTGGAACTGGTTCCCCAGGTAGTTCTGGTACTTCTGGAACGGGTTCGCCTGGTAGCTCAGGTACGTCAGGTACAACGGGAAGTAGCGGAACATCTGGAAGTACTGGAAGTTCTGGTACCAGTGGTAATAATGGAAGTAGTGGTACGTCTGGTACAAGAGGAAGTTCTGGTACCAGTGGTTCGACCGGAACCTCAGGATCAACTGGAAGTTCTGGAACTTCAGGAAGTACTGGAACATCAGGTTCAACGGGTAGTTCTGGAACTTCAGGAAGCACCGGAACCTCGGGCTCAACAGGCAGTAGTGGAACATCCGGTACAGCTGGATCCAGTGGAACTCGCGGAAGTTCCGGTACGTCTGGTAGTACTGGTAGTAGTGGAACGGCTGGAGCAAATGGTGCACCAGGTTCCAGCGGTACATCTGGCTCCACCGGGTCATCGGGTACCTCTGGTACTAGTGCATCGGTCACTATCAATAGTAATGTTGACAACTATGTGGTGACCGCAACAGGCACTACAAATACCTTGCAGGGTGAAGCTAATCTACGATTCAGTGGAACACAACTTGTTCTTGGAAGTTCGGCGGTCACCACAGAAGATGTTTATATTGACCTTGGTGCTGGCCGCACAAATAGTGGATATGCATATGTTGACCTCATTGGTGACACCACCTATACAGACTATGGACTTCGTTTAATTCGTAATAACACCGGAGCAAATACAACTTCGTATCTCCAACACCGTGGTACAGGTGAACTTGGATTATATACTTTAGAAGCCGCACCAATAACATTATATACTGGTGGTACAGAAAAGATGCGAGTTCTATCCGGCGGTACCGTTGGAATAGGTACCGCAAGTCCTCACGATAGTAGTAAGTTAGACGTAAGAGATGGAAAGATTGTGGCTGGTAGCGCAGCAGCGACCAACGGTTCTGTTACCATTCAAAACTATTATACTAATGGTGCGTTGGCACTCTGGGGAGCAATGTACTCCACAGGCGGACCATTGATGGCATATGGTGTTAAATCATCAACGGCTGGTAGTCAAGCATTCCTTAGTTCAACAGGTATTACAATTGATAGAGGCGCATATACCATTGAAGGCGTCAGCCATGATTGGTACACCGGAGCATCACAAGCGGTAGCTATTGACAGTGCGATAACAATGACTCGTCGCATGACGTTGAACACCACTGGTCTTGGTATCGGTAGTGCTCCATCGTATGCGTTGGACGTAACTGGCGATGCAAGAGTCAACACAGGTGCATTAGGTGTAAACGTAGCACCAAACGCAACCGATGGACGTATTGATGCGAGTAACGATATCGTGGCATTCAGTTCTGACCGTAGATTGAAGACGAATATAGAAAACATCGTAAATGCATTGGAAAAGATTCAATCACTTAGCGGGTTCACCTATAATTGGAATGATGTAGCCAATAAAATTGCAGGATTTGATACGGGGTCACGATATGTCGGTGTGTACGCACAAGAAGTACAAGCAGTACTTCCAGAAGCAATTAAACTCGCACCATTTGACAACGATGGTAACGACAAGTCAATTAGTGGAGAAAATTATTTGACGGTACAATATGAGAAGTTGGTTCCATTGTTGATTGAAGCTATCAAGGAATTGAACGCAAAGATTGACAGATTGGAAGGAAAGATTTAATATAGGAGATTTACGTAATGATTAGTTACAATTGGAATTTTAACCCACTGACTTGTTACACACATCAAGATGGATATCAAGATGTAGTAATGACCGTGCATTGGCAATTCATAGGTACATCTGGGTCACGATATACTTCACAAGTTATTGGGACCGAAAGCTTTGCCTTCAACCCTACAGGAAGTTTTACTCCATTCGACCAGTTAACAAAAGAAATTGTTCAGGGGTGGGTAGAAACTAAGATGGGACCAGAACGTATTAATCAATTATCCTCATTAATTGCACAAGCAATTGAAGACCAAATTACTCCAAAAATTGTTGACCTTTCGCCTCCGTGGATACCAACGGAGTCACTATAATTAATTGCTATGACAATAACAGGTTCAGGACAAATTAAATTTTCGGATATTAACATTGAGTTGGGACGTAGTGGAACTGCGACGATTTCCATAGATACCGCAGAAAATGGTGGATATGCTACAATCGTAAAATGCACTTCTCCATATCCTAACTCTACAAATCCGGCTGCTATTAGTGAGTGGTACGGATATAATCATAGTGCGACTGCAACCATAGTAGCTAATGGACCGTTTGATTATTCCGCAACTTCCTGTGCAGCAGCATGTGCATTACCTGTGGCGGGAGTATACTCACTGTATACCTATGCGTCGGGATATTGGTTAAATACGGTATGCACATCTAGTCCAACCGCAGGATATTATGCGGACATTATCAGATCACAGTGTTATGATATTGGAAGTGGAGGAGTATTGAATAGTCTTACTTCGTGTACCACCACCACGACAACAACTACTACAACGACTACAACAATTGCATGTTACTCGTTCTCATACGCAACGGTCACATCGTTGTCCGATTGTCAAGTTGGTAGCTATCCAGATACGGGATATAGTGGATGTACAACACCGACAACCAGCTGTAACGTATATCAACTCAGTAGTTGTACGACACCAATATCATCTCAGTTCATTCAATTGAGTGATGGAACAAACTTAGAAATCAATACTGGTACTGGAGCGGTAATAAGTACAAACAACCCAGGATGTTAAAATATGAAACGGTTATATTATATATGTGCTCAACCTGCAATTGTCTATTATGCATGGCAGGTAGAAGTTATGATTCACAACTTCATTAAGAATAAGATATCTCCTGAATATATTCATATTGTACTCGCGTACACCAAAGATATCCCAACAGAATGGTTAAAACTACAAGATAAATTTAGAGAAGTTAAGTTTTTCTTTTATGAAGATAAGCGGCAGACACCCGTGTACACTTCATCGGTTCGTCCACACATACTAAAGCAACACTTTAAAGAACATCAGTATCTTACAGATGCAGCAGTATTTTACCACGACTGCGATGTTATTCTGACCAAACCAGTAAGCTGGGAACAGTTTCTCCAAGATGACGTATGGTATCTCAGTGATACAGTTTCGTACATTGGTGCAAGTTATATCAAAAGTAAGAAATGTGGATTATACGAGAGAATGTGCGAAATTGTAGGAATCTCGGAAGATATTCCGGAAAAGAATCAGTTAGATAGTGGTGGGGCACAATACATTATGAAAAATGTGACCTATGAATTTTGGGACAAAGTAGAAAGAGATAGTGAAGCATTGTACCAATTTTTTATGAATCACCTCAAAGCATTTCCACAATCAGAAACATACCATCCAATACAAATGTGGACCGCTGATATGTGGGCAGTTCTTTGGAACGCATGGTACTTTAACCACGAAACAAAAGTAGTCAAAGAAATGGATTTCATATGGCCAGGTCATATGATTCCAGATTGGGATACAAAATACATATTTCATAACGCAGGTGTAACGGGACCGCATACTGACCCTGGATTATTTTATAAAGCACTTTATACTAATAAATTACCCTATAATATAAACTTGACCGACTTTAAGACAGACCGTTGTTCCTATCGGTATGTTGAAGAGATATTGGAAACCGCACAAAATAGTTGTCTGTTATGAACAAGATAAGTTTTGTTTGCACTACCTATCGTCGGTTTTATTGTGTCAATCGGATTATTGCACAATATCATGCACAGACGTATCCAAATAAAGAATTAATCATCTTTAATACGGACACCGACTACCCACTAGTAAAAGGAATGGTAGATGATACTATCACTATCATCAACAACAACACCGACTACCAAACGGGATTACCCTACACGAACCGTGGTCAGATTTGTCGAGATGCGGTGACCCACGTAACAGGTGACTACTTTATGTTGGCGGACGATGACGACATCTATCTTCCGTGGCATCTCCAACAGGCAGTTGACAAGATACAAGAAGTAGGAAGAGATGCATGGAAACCTCAGAAGAGCTTCTTTGCGGTCCCCAATGAAATCAAATTGGTACAGAATACATTAGAAGCCAGTGTAATCGTCCGAATGGAACGGATACGGGAAATAGGGTTCCGAATGGATATGACGGGATATGAAGGACTGAGTTGGTATACACAACTTCGGGATGAAGGTCAACTGGATGAAAATGACACCAAGTATATCCCATCATATTGTTTTAATTGGTCCGATTCCTCGCATATTGCAGGTCACAAACAAAGCGGTGATATCAATAATCCCGATAACTTTGAGAACCACAAAAAGGCGTCACTGGACCACTCTAAGGGACCACTTACGGGAAATGTAGATTTAACAAAGGTGTATCAACCGTATTATGAATTTCTGTCAAATAATAGAAGTATATTTCCTTCTAATTTACTCGACAGGTACACCAAAAACATAATAATTTAGGTACCGATAACTATTTATATAGGTAATTGCCCATTATT
>JACCDP011376376.1_pt1 | contig 15558 bp, 36 predicted proteins | sample 7445841 | NCBI WGS metagenome assembly JACCDP01 (sample SAMN15323441, study PRJNA562643) | freshwater metagenome | isolation source: river surface water | place: USA:Blue River Watershed | collected 2017-08-17 | reverse complement strand
GCCGCGCACGGTTTCACGGGCGGAACGCTTCAATGGTGTCGCGTTACGTTTGATTGTGACAACGGGGCGGGTGGCGCAACGGCAACCTTCTATACGGGTGGAACCGGAGAAACCCCAACTTGGGTTCAACTTGGCTCAACGGTTGTGCATGGCGCGACGGTATCCATATTTGATTCAACTGCCGCCCTTGGCATTGGTTCTGATGGTGTTGGCGGTGAGCTTTCAAACGGAACCATCTACCGTGCCCAAGTGTATTCCGGCATCGCAGGCACCCTCGCCTTCGACTTCAACCCGGCCACCTACGTCAGCGGGACGACCTTCGCTGACTCCTCCAGTAACGCCGCCACCATCACCCTTAACGGTGGTGCCACCATCGTCACCCGCACCATAGCCTACTTCGACGGCACCGACGACTACATGAAGGCACCGGCTTTCTCGCTGGCACAGCCTACCACCGTTTATTTTGTGGGGCAGCAGGTGACGTGGACGGGAAGCGACATTATTCTGACGGGCAATTCTGCAAACTCGATGGACTTGCAGCAATTCGGCTCAACGCCCGAAGTAATTGTTTATGCGGGCGGCGTAAATGCGCTAACCAAAGTCTCTCCGGTTCTTAATACTAATTATGTGCTAACCGGCGTTTATAGCGGGGCGTCTTCCAGCATACGCCTTAATCGCAATACAGTCGTAACATCCAGCAGCAGCATTGGAACCACGGCACCAAACGGAATAACGCTTGGAGCGAATGGAAATATTTCTAATTGGGGCAACATCAACGTGCTTGGCGTCCTCATCTTCAGCACCGCCCACGACACCGCCACCCAGAACCGTGTCGCCCTCTGGGCCTCCAGATACTACGGACTCGCCGGGGTGTAAGGGCCAGGATCGATTGTAATGACCTCCCACCCCTAAAGGTGCTAAGATATGGCCCATGAACTCAAAGCTGCTTCTCCTCTTTCTGGGCCTCACATTGGGGCTTCCTGGGGCTCCGCTTTGGGTGGAGAAGGGCAGCGAGGAGACACGGGGGCTTCTGCGGGAGGCTTACCGGGACACGACCTCGATGCGCCCCGCCCTGACAGGGGATGGTTTTTACTATCTGACCCGCACCCAGAACGTGCAGGTGGGGGATTGGATCGTCCTTTACCGGTCCAGCGACGGGATGAAGGTTCTCCATGTCGTGACGGCGGCAAACAAGCGGGCGGTTTACACCTCTGGGCTAAACTGCCGCTGGTCGGATGGCTGGTCGCCCCGCTCCTCAGTTCTTGGCAAGGTGGTCTTTATCGAGCGGCGGCCTGTCTCGCAATTTACTCAGGTGCGCTAGTATTTTCAGGCTGCTCTACCGTTTCCCCCCAGCGGGGCGGGGTGGCGACCATTGGGAAGGCTATCCTCGCCCCCTTCAAGGCAGTAGGGGAAGTCGTTAAAAGGCCCATTGCGGGCAATCCTAAGCCCCTAGAAGGGGCGGGGGCCGGCGAAGTGGCGACTATTACCCAGCCGGACAACCCCGGCCAGCAATCGGCCCAGAATTACGAGACGACCCGCGAGGAGGAAATAACCTTTGCCCAGCCCACCATCCAGACCACGGAAGCGGGCGGGGTAAAGACCACCCTGCAAATCCCTGCCGGATCCAAGAAGGTCATACGGGAGGCCCAAAAGGTAGGCCAGACCCTTGGCGCAGCCCAGAAGGACACGGCACGGGCTGACGCAGCCTGGTTGGCCTCCTTCCAATGGGTGCAGGGCGTTGGCGTGCTGGTCATGCTGGTCGGCATTGTAGGCTTTGCCCACCCCGCCGCACGCCTCCTTATCGGGGGCAAAGACACCGCCCTAATGGTGGCCGGTGCTGGTGCTGCGATGATCTTTGGCCCCGCCATCCTGCAACGCTATGGGAATTACTTCGCCTTAGCGATTGTCGTGGCGGCTGGCTACTGGTTCTTTTCCCGCGCCAAACACAAAGAGGGAATGTTAGACGCACTCACCAAGAAATGAAAACCCTGGTCGATAACATCAACGCAAACCCTAAATACTTCGCTTGGGTGGGAACCGTAAGCGGGTGGCTGTCCTTCGACATGCTAAGGGCGGCGCAATTTGGGGCGGCAATGCTGGCCGGAATGGTTAGCTTGTGCGCCCTGATCTTGACGGGGCCGAAGGCTTGGCAGGAGTTCAAAAGCTGGTTCAAGAAAAAGCCCTGACATGCGCGGACCCGATACAGACGACATTGACGAGGACGACGAGGAATTGCCCATATAGACTTAAATGAAGTGGGCCGGACACCGCCCCCGCGATGCCGGCCCTAGAACGTGCTTCTTTTCGTGCGTCCCCACACTAAAGACTTAACAGCCAATAGCTGCCTCGCCGTTCCTTGAGCTATTAGCTAGGGGCTTACTTGGGTAGGGGTCAAGCTTCTTTTTACACTCAACCCAACCACCCAAAAGGCTTAATAATCGCCAAAGTGAACGGCGCAGCAAACGCCCTTGCCGTCGCTGTATTTGGAAGCGATGGCGCGGGCATCGTCGTGTGCCTTGCGGTGGGCGGCAGACCCATAGGGATTCCGCTTCTGAATTTCTTGGCACGCAATGACGGCGGGAAGCTTAAAGAAATCGCACATGGCGATTACGGGAAGAATGGAAGTCGTTTTCATGTTATGGTTAGGAGTTGGGCGTAGGACCGGCAAGCACGCGCACCCAAGAAATGCCGATCAGGGCGCGGGCGGCGGGGTGATTGCTCATAAAATGAGCCAGAGCATCGAGCTTGCAGGCAACACCCGTAACAACGGCGTGAGAGGAGTAGGAGCCGGCGGGGCCAGTGGACGAGTAGCGGATCAGGTAGTTTTTCATGTGATTGGATAGTTGGTTGTTTCTGAACTCCGCTACAATACCACCCCCGCCGCACCCCGTCTTTGGTAATGCGGCACCCCCTTTGTAATGCCCCTAGTTACTCGTCCTCGCGGTCCTTGGCGATCCGGTTATCCAGCCAGAACACCACAAAGACGAACGCCCCCACAAGGGCGAACCAACAGGCAGCCAGTAGGCTAGTCAGCGTTTTCATGGGATTCCCATTTGCCAAGGGTGCGGAGAAAAGCCTCGGCGCGTTGGGCTGCGGTGGCGTGCCAAACTGCCGATGCCGTTCCATCGTTCTTGGCATCACGGAAAACAACATTTGCCAACTGGTCGGAATAAACGGCCCACTCTTGTTCATCGTCTATGCTGGCCTCCGCTTCGTGCATGGCGTTGAGGTCGTAGAGGTAGTCGGGGAGGTCGCGCTCCAGTCGATAATATGCGCTATCTGGGTGAAGCCATCGATTAAATGTTTCGCAATGAGCGGGCGTCCAACCGCACGCCTCCGCAATGGCTATCCGTTGTGCTTCGGGTTTCATGGTGTTATTCATCGTTAAGTAAGTTGTCGATCTTCCCGCCCAGCCATTGCCTCCCCTCGGAGGCCACCCACTCAGCCAGCATCAGCAAATAGTAGGTGGGGAACAGGGCCATACAGAGTAAGGTGGAGAGGAGGTTTTTCATTTTGGGGCATACTTGCATTTTTGGCGGTGGGTTTCCCGGCTGATCCCCTTCCAGCGTTTCAGCTTTCCGGTGGCGTGGAGGCGGGTGAGCTTCTGGCCGGCTCCAGGCAGGCTCATCCCATAGCGTTGGGCGAACTGCTCGACGGTGAACCACTCGCCCCCCATCGGTTCAGGCTCTACGGTCATTAGGGCGTCTAGCTTCGCCCACGGGTTATCAGTAGGTTTTGTAGCTGCTTGGCGCATGGAATTGATCGTTTATGCGAATCGTTTGGTGGATCTGGTAGGTGCCATCATCGAACATCAGGCCGGACGCCCAGCCGTTGCGGTGACGGAGTTTGTTTGGCTGGTGCTGGTTGTAACTCATGTCCGTTTTACAAATGCACCCGATAGACCGCGCTTCCTTCGGCCCCTGATCTGACTCCACCGGATAGCTCTCTGCCGTGTGGATGTGCCCCAGGATAACCTGCCCGTAGATAGCAGCGTGCCGGGATAGGGCGTTCTTGCCGGCGGCATACCCGTGGACGCACTTCATTTCCCCAAGGCGAAGGATGCCGTGCCGGGAGTCATAGGGGAGCATCGTTGCCTTCGACTGGCGCACCACGGACTCCAAACGCTTCACGGCATCGCTCGCGTAGTCCCGCAAGACACCGGAGCAGGACTCGCGGAAGTGGTAAATCCGCTCGTCATGGTTGCCCCGCAGGAAGTGGTTCACCTTCCCGCCGGCAAAGAAGCGGCGCATGAAGTCGGTGCCCGCCTCCCAGTCGTCCATCAGGCTTGCGGCTTTCTCGTCGTCGCTGGCCCCCTTGCGGAGATTCCTAAAGTCCCAGTTGTCCCCGAGGTGCAGGCGAATGACCGGCTTGAAGTCGGCCATGAAGTCAAACAGGGCTGCGCTTGTGACGGGGCAAACCTGATCTCCGTGCGGATCGCCAATGGCGACAAATGGGGTGCCTTTCATTTCTTCTTGGCCTTACGGTTACGCGCCCGCTTTACCACCTTCTTGGGCGGGAGGAGGCGGCGGGGCTCCAGGTGGGCGGCGAAGGGTGGACCGTCCGTGTAGAAGTCGGGGTAGGGGTTGAAGTGCATCCCGGCGTGACCCATGATGGGCTGTGGTTTGGTGGTCATAATGGGGTAATCTCGATTAGAACGTGCTCTTGATCTTTCCGCTTAACCTTTTGCTGACCCGTCTCGATTTTTGCTTGGCTAGGGTCGTCGCCTGATAGCAGGCCAGCGTATCGGCAGCAATCGACATGGTATTTTTCGCAGAGGTTATCTTCGTCGAGGAGTCGCACGCGGAAGCTCGTAACGCGGACAAGAACGCGGCCTGAATGTCCTTCTTTAGCTTTGCCCTTCCCCAGTGCTCCATCCCGCAAATCTGATTCCAGGACGGGAGCCTGCCGGGGACTCTTAGGGTGAAGCTGGGCGATGACTTGTCCATGAAGGTGGGCGGGTAGGTCGGTGAGCGCAAATGCCTTCATACATGCGCCCAGGTTTTCCTGGCAACAATAGACCAAACGTTGCTGGGGCATGTATCAAACTCTTTGGCAAGCTGTCGGGTATTAACACCACTAGCCGCAAGCCTTCTCATTTCGATTATTTTCGATCTGGTAAACTTGGCCAGCGTAGTTTGCTCGCCAACGGCCTTGGCCCACCGCCCCTTTTTTACCGAGTCCATAGAGTTTTCCTTTGGGGTTCCCTCAAACAGGTGGGAAGGATTAACGCATGACGGGTTGTCGCATGAATGACAAATGAACTTCCCGCTGGCTATTGGCCCCTTGCTAATTGTGTATGCCGCTCTGTGCGCTGCATAAATCTTCAAGTGTCTTATTGGGAACGCCCCGTAACCGTCTCGCATCTTTCCGCCGTTCCAGGTCCAGCAATCATCTGGCCCTTTAATGGAAACGAATTTCCAAAAGCGTTCTGCCCTTTGTTCTAATAGCGCGTCGCTCATTTCTTTAGTTTGCGATACCAGCCCACCGACTCAAGATCAACCTTCATTCCTACGCTGGCAGATGCGAGCACCCACTTGCCGGTGAGTTCATCCCACGTTTCCGTGTCACTCTTTATCAGTGAGCCGGCCCGCAAGTATTGGTAGGCGGGGTCGTGGGGAGGTTCGTCGTAGGTGTTCATGTGGTGGGGCGAAAGATAACGATTGCAGATGGGAAGGGAGCGGAGTTCTTGTGACCTCCAAACTTGAGACGACCACGAAGAAAGCGAACCTCTCCCTTGATTGCGTAGTCATGCCACCAGGCGGTGTCCGTTCTGGCCGGAACTAGGCAAACCACCGTTGCGTCACCAAAAAGCGCAGCGCAATATGCTTTGTGCATCCATCGGCCTATTTCCCTTCCATAAGGCGGATTCATCCAGCAACGCCCAGACCAAGGTTGCGCCAACCCGTCTTGCTCTTTGGTAAAGTATCGAATCACCTTTGCGTTTTCGGGCGTGGCACACACGTCTAAATCAAACGCAAACTCGGCGTTGAGCTTATCGAACAGGTCTTGCGGGGTCGCCCACAAGTCGGTGGCACTAGAGAAGTGGACTGCGGTGTTCATTTCGTCCAGTCCTTGATGATCTCGACCAGGATGATGCCCAGCGCGAGGATGCAGAGCAGCAGGAGGATTTGGGCGGGGTAGGTCATAGGGAGTAGCCCTTGGCTTTGGCCTCCCCCTTGGTGATCCACTTACGGCGGGAGGGGTCTGTCTTGGGGCGGTTGCGCTTGGGGGTGGAGGAGGGGAGGCGGGCTATGCCGGCTTCCTCGGGGGTCTTGTATTTCATGGAAAGGGTTCCTCCCCGCCTGTGGTCACAGGGTTCCTGCATCCCTACACACCTAGGGTTTGTGACTCGTTGGACGGGGAGGAGATTCATTGGGCGAGTAGTTCGGTGCGGGTGTGATCCAGGATGGTTTCCCAGCAATGGTCTTTAGCCGCCGCCAGATGAGCGCACACGTAGTTTTTTCCGGTGCGTCCTCTGTGCTCCCGATTCTTAAAGGAGAACGACGCGCAGGAGCAAGTGCAATGGAGCCAGTTTACAAAATGGACTTGGCTTTCGTTAGTGCGACTTTGCACTTGAAACTGGAAGGGCTGGCCCATGATCGCTTCGACTTTCATGCAAAAAGACATATATCTACGAATATAGAAATCGCTTCACCGGGAGCAACATGGGGGTGCGCCTTAAAAAAACATTGGTCTGCAATTTCTTGGCTTTCGGCTATAATGAACTCCTTTAGCCTTTCATCGCCGGTGATTCTATATGTGAAAAGATACACGTTAGCCGGATGCGGGCCGGTTCCGATTGTCTTTCTTCTTCCGGCATTATAGCCTGCTTGCCATCCGCGTCTAAAAGCGGGATGTTTTTTTATAGCGATTGGGATCATAAAAGCGTTATCCGATGAGCTCAAACTCCGGTTCCGGATTTCCCCATTGGTCTGCCATAGCCAGGGCGATGCCTTCAAAGGTTGCGCTTCTTATCTTTGCGCGGTCCTTGCCTGCTGCCTTGTGATACCAAAGGGGAAGGCTTTTGCCTGACTTGGTGACATGCCGTGCCCCCTTGCCTACAGGGTTTGTCGGCGTCAGGGCGGGAAGCCCCTTTAGCCAAAGGCAGGTTGTCTTGGTTGCTTCGTGCCCGTGCTCGTAGGGCTGAATGATGCAATCCGGCTTGCGCCAAACGGATGACATAATCCCAACCGGATTTTCTATCGCCACCCGCTTAATTGTGGAGTTAGCGAACAACATAAAGAAGTCGATTGCTGCCTGCTGCCTGCCGTCTGCCCGCTTTGCCGCAAAGTGCTTGGCCCCTGATACGGCAAGATCGGTGCAGGGCGGGAAGGCAATCATCATATCCCATTGAGGGTTATCCTCGGGGCGTCCAAACAACCCGTGTTCCGTTTCCAGGTATTCGATGCCATCCTGGGTCGGCCCAAAGCAGGGACATTCCGAGGGGTCTGAATCGGTAAGCCGGCACCACCCATCTCCCTCGGGATCGCACTCGCATTGATGCCTGACGGGGGTCCAACCATCTAGCAGGTGCCTAACGTCCCCCTGATAGTGTAAACCTGGGATGCGCGTTGGCAGAAGGTCGCATGACCAAACTTCGTGCCCGAGGGCAGCAAAGGCGGTTCTTACAACACCGGATTCTTCACATGCAATTAGTATTCTCATGCTTCGCGGAGGGCTTGGGTTGAATCAACCTCTTTGGCTACGGAGGTCATGGCTTTCGCTGCCATCGTTAGAATGATGTGCTGGCGTGAGGCGTCGTCGATCTGCGCCCAAGGTTTGTCAGCGTGGAGGAAGTCAGGGAACTCCTCGCGCCAGCCATCCGGCTCTTTGGGGATGATCCGATTAACGGGTGCAGCAGTGTGCGCCCCGTGCCGTCGCCAGGTTGAGGGGTCGTCAGCGAACCGTCCTTGCCGATACCATGTGCCGGGGTTTGGGCAGCGGTCCCCTCCGTCTTGGAAGTAACGATAGCTCGACGGCCACGATCTGACCGCCTCGGCAAACTGGTTCGTCTTATCCAGCAGGTAAGAGAGTTCGTGTTTCTTGAGGGCGAGGCTTATGGCCGTAAGCGCATCCTCCCGCCCGACCTTGCGAGGATAGAGGGCATAGACCTGTTCGGCATCTGGCAGGACTTCCGCCTTTTTGCGCCCCTTTATGGCCTTAGCGTGGCACTCACAGGCCACTCCCACTATTTCCAGGGAGGTGAGCTTGCGCCCCAAGGTGGTGGCCTTGTCGGTGCAGGCGGCTATGAGGGAGTTCCTAAACATGGCTCGAACCTCTATGTTTCCCGTTCTTAACTAGACTAATCAACGATTGGCTAACCCCATATTTAATTGCAACCAGTCTTTGAGGCGTGCCGGCATTTAATAGCGCAAGGATCTCAGCTCTCTGAGCCACCGTAATTTTAATACCAGGATGATTGTCTCCATAAACAATCCGCTGCCTGTTTTTTCTATACTTGTCTAAAGCGTTATCTAAATGAGTTCCCAAAAACAGATGTTTAGGGTTAACGCATTTCCTATTATCGCACTTGTGACAGACGCACATCCCGTCCGGTATTGGCCCATTGTTTAAGCTCCAAGAAACGCGATGCGCTTTATGCGTATATCCGTTAATTGAAATGGCTCCGTATCCACAGCCAGGGGCATCAAAGATTCCTGCTGTCCAATTCCAGCAATCATCTGGACCGCATATATCCACCTTTGACCAAAACCTCTGCTCGTCAGGTGATATTGTTTGAATGGGAACATTTTTCCTCATAGCATTACGGTTCTTCAGGGGTCAGACAAGTAGGCCGATCTTGCGAGCCTGCGCAGGATTGGCGTGGACCCATTGATGACTAGAGCGGCAAACGGCCAGCCAAAAGTTTTCATCATTCAGCTTGTCACCCACTCTGCCGGCTACGTGGTGCAATTCCGTGGAGTGCGGCGTATATTTTGCCAAGCTGGGCCAGATGATGCCCCAAGCCTCACAGAAGGGGTGGGCTTGCAGGTAGGCCACCCGCTTCTTACGGTAGATCGCCAGTTGCTTCGCCCTCTTGGTGGAGGTGGCGGGGATGCGCTTGCGCTTGGCCTTCCCCTTGGGCTTGCGGGCCAGCCAGTCTTTCAGCGTGGGGTGCATTTGTATGATGTAGTTCTTGAGTTTATATTCGAGGGGCATGTTAGTTGATCGCCACTACCACCGCCCACGCCATGCAGAACAGACCCCACCCCCAGAACACCCCGGCGAGCCGGTCGAGTTCGCGTTGGGCTTTCCAGCGAGTGAAATGATCCTGTGCATAGAGGCAGAAAACGCCGCTGAAGAAGCAGGCGGTGGCGAGTAGCATGAAGGGTAGGGGTGAGGTCATGGGGTGTATCCGTGGCGTTGGTTGAAGTCTTTGAGTTCCGCTTCCTCCTGCTCCCGCCTCTTGCGATCTTCGGCTTCCCACATTTCGAGAAGTTCCTCAAAGGAGCGAAGCGGGGCGTAGGCGGCAGGGCGGGGGATTTTGGCGGGTGGTAGGTGGGGGGGCAGGGGGGCGAAGCGACGGTTGGCTTCCCGCTGGTCGGCAATGCCCCGGTGATAATCGGTGAGGCGTTGATTTTCTTCGTTGCGAAGCATGGTCAAAAAGGAACGTCCGCTTCCACGCCGCCGGGGGCTTTGGCGCGGGATTCGCCCGACAGTTCAGCGGCACCCGCTTCCAGCGCGGCCTTGAAGTCCAAATCCTTCTGCTGAATCTCGCCCTTCCAAGGCTTCGGGGTGAAGTTAGCAGCCCACCATTGAACGTCACGCTGGGGCATATCGCCAAGGGTCTGGCCGGCGTATTTCTTGATGAAGGGGGGAACCGTGACCGCCCGCCAGCCGTTGTCATTGCCGTGATCGCGGGGAACCTGGAGGGCCTTGGGCTTGTCGGCGTGCGCGATTTCGTGTGGTTCAATCGGGCGACTAATAGTAGCCGGGGCGGGCGCGGGCTTAACAAACCGCTGTGCGGGGTTCGATGCCGGCGGGCGGCTCGCGGCCTCCCCGTCATCATCTTCGTCCGCTACGATGCCCAGAATGGCAGCAAGTGAGTATCTGCGGGCATACGTCGCGGCACTCCCCGCCCCCTGCGGGTCTGCCTTGCTGGGCGTCATGCTGATCGTCCCGGCAATCCACTGCCCGGAGGTGTGGAGTAGGGTGGTCGTCAGGTCGAGGCGGTGGCCGTCCGTAGCCTCAAAGGTCTGGACGATGGAAAGGCCATTGGGGGCGAGCACTTCGCGGGCGGCATCCCATACGCTTTGCAGCGTGGCATACTGGTTGCGGAAGTGCGGGTTCGTTTTGTCGCGCTTCGCGGCATTGATGGATGCCTGTGCGGCAGCCAATGCTTTAGCTAACTCATTTATTTCTTGGGATTGTGACATAAATTTAGGTGACGTGTTTCCAGTTTATTCCTTGTGCAATCTTTGAGATTGTAGATTCCGTAACTCCGTAACGCAGTCCGACGACTGCATACGGAACAGAAGCCGCCATGCGCCGAATATCTGGAATGTCTCGGGCGGTTAGCTTAGCCATTCCATTGGCCTCGCCACTCCTTACGCTTTCCGGCTTTGTTTTACTTCCGTGTTTGGCCCCTGATGCCTGTCTGTTTTTAAGTTTTTTATCTGCCATGTTTTCGGCAGTCGTCCCCGCCCATAAATGCGAAGGGTTACAGCAAATTGGGTTATCGCATTTATGGCATATCGAAAGGCCGTGCGGGATGCGCCCATTCTTGTAAATATATGCGCATCTATGGGCTCGCTTTGCCCGTTTGTTTATTTGGAAAGAACCGTAACCGTCCTGTGATTTGCAGCCAAGATAAGGCCAGCAACAATTGGCTCCCGCGCTGCGATCTACTTTTCTCCAAAACCTAGCTTCTTCTGATTCCTTCATAGTTGGTTTAGGTTAAAGTTCAGCGGGGCGACCCCGGTATTCGTGGCGGTGGAGTTTCGAGAGGCGTGCCAGTTCATCCTGGACTGCCTTGGGGTTGGCGGTGGGGAGTGTCGTGGGGCGGGTGGTGAAGGTGTGGAAGTGACCGCAAGGGTGAGCCTCTAGCAGATACTCAAGGCCGATTGCCCAGCCCTCCCTTGCACATGGCGTCTCAAAGCTGTGCGTGGGGTGGGTCACAGCGGAGCCTCCAAGCGGTAAAAACTGTGCCGGATGCCGTTCACCGTCTCCGTCTTGTTACGGATGTTGCAGCCACGATCCCGCAGTTCCGAGATACGCGAGTGAATGACATACGAGCCCGACACATCAGCCAGTCGGGGCATCGCCACCCACTCGCCAAGGTTGGCTTGCAGGCAGTCTAAGACCTTATCGGCCTGAGTAAGCGTTGCGCTCATTGCTGGACCCTCCCCAGCCGAATGACCGCCGCCCAGCGTTGCGAAGCCTCGTAAGCAAGGACCAGCAGGGCCGGCCCGAAGGTGATAGCAAGGATCAGTGTATTCATGGTGTGGTGGTTTCGTTGCAGATTTTACGCAGGACTAGCCAAGCGTAGAAAGACTGGAGGAGGAGGGCGTGCTTGTCGCCCCGCTTCGCCCGCATCTTGGCGGCGATCCGCTCTAGGGCGGCGATGTGTCGAGTAGCGTTTTTCATCTACGCCAGTTATACCACACCGCCCCGCCCCCGCCTAGTCGGGAGTTCTGCCCAATTTGTAATAGGGGGGATGCCCTAGGTGGACGAGTCCGAAATGTCAGTAGGATGTCAGGAGTGTTTTGCTGTCGGGGTAAAAATGCTTTACAAAAACGGAAATCCCCCCCATCCCCCACAATACCGCTGTTGCTTCCCTTCTCCCGTAGTAGGAGACGGACGTTTAACCAAGTAGGCTAACGATGCCGAACCGTTCAGGTAAGTTGATTCAAGCCTTCTCGCGTCCTCGGCTCCGTAGCGTAGCGGAGGAACGAGGGCCAAGCGCAACCTGCAATGATCGCCAGCCGGCAGAAGGTCCGCTGCGCGCTGGCAAGTGCTCGGAACACCCCCGCCGGCCAGCCTCCCCAGCAAAAAGCCCGCCCAGCTAAGGGACGGGCCTAGATCGGGACGCCAGGGGGTCAGGAATCCTCAAATACCGGTTCAGGGTGCCACGTTTTGCCATCATCAAAACTGACTGCGCTGGTTCCATCTGTGCTGGCGCGAAGCCAAATTGTTTTCTCGTCAGGGCAGTAAAACCTAATCGGCGTCATGTTGGCGGTTCTTACCACAATATCAACGCCACCTTCGACTTTGCGGCCAGAGGCATCCGGTGCGCTGGCATAGTTGTTCAGACCCGGCTTAATCCCCGTGGCGTGCATGACGCCAAGGAGGAAGGAGGAAACAAGGAAGGCGCGGCGGTTCATGGCTGCGTGATGGCCTTCAGCTTGGCGAGGGCTTTCCGCATAGCGTGGGCGATGTTTTCGGCAGAATCCTTTGGAACCCGCCCTTCTCCAACCCAATACTCCAAGTCGGATGCGCTGGATGCTAACGCCAGTTCCGCCCCGCTGTCCCGCACCATCTGGGCGGCCTTCCGTTCTGCTGATTCAACACGGGCCAAGGCGTGTGTGAGTTGGGATGTGCCAAACGCCTCCTGCCATGCACGGAGGGCAATACTGTCGGGGTGTTCCATCCCGGCGGCGATGCGGCGGGCGGCGGTGAGGATGATGGTGGTCAGTTCCTCTCGCTGCATTGGGTCAAAGCGTTTCCATGCGTCAGGTTCCTGAATCCTATATACCAACTCGCTGGCCGCTTCCTTGGCAATCTCCTCGGTAGTGGTGGTGTTCATGTGGCCTGGAATGTATCAGATCGCCCCCCCCCATAAAAGCAGAACATCACCCTTGTTTTGTAATGAGGCTTGACGCGCTGCCCCTATGCCCTTTAGAAGCACCCCCGCAACATCGGACACAATGAAACCACAAGACAAGACCAGTTGGATTTCCACCCAGTATCTGCGGGCAGGTCTGGCGATTTCGGAGATAGCGGCGGCGAAGAAACAGAAGGTCGCCGGATATGACGAGCGGCTTCGGATGCTCAACACCCTGACAGATCGTTTGCTCATTAAGCAGATCGACGCACAGGATGAACTCTTTGACCCGAAAGAGATCCTTTCCCCTGAGTTGGTCAAGCTGCTGGAAGCCCCCCTGCATGGACTGGACTAGGCCATGCACACGCAGCAGCTAACGGCGAACACCCAGGATCGCCCGCACGAAGTAGAGAGGGGAGAGGAGGCGGCGATTGTCGGTGAAATCGCCGTGCGCCTAATCGAGCTAAAGGAGCTTACATCTACTTCGCGGGTCACGACCCTGATTTCCAAGCTGCACGCCATTTCCCTGATCGACAGAGAAGCCCTTTGGATTGTTTTGCCCGTTCTTACCGGCGATTTATCGAACCTGACAAAGAGCTATCAAGAAATGGCAAAGGCCAGAGAACTCGATAAACAAGCAATTCAGCAGCAAGTAGAGCGAGCACTAGCGGCATTAAAGATTCACTTTCCAAGTATAGCAGCCGCCTATGTCGATTTAAGGCATATCACCGCCAGCATTCCTAATCCCAATGACCCAAGAAAAGAAACATAGGCGGGGTTATGTCCATCTGGAAACGGGATTGGTCTTTGATCGGTATTGCTACAAAAACGGAACACCGAGGGAGAAATGGATGACGCCAGGTGTATTTGCTGCCGTAAGCAAGGTCATTGCTGAGAAGGCCAAGGCCAAGCGTGCCACAAATAAAGAACATCGCGCAGCCATTTACAAAGCATGGTATCAAAAGAACTACGCGAAAAAGCGGGCATACGAAAAGCAGTATAAGGCCGACAACAAAGCTATTTTAGCGGCCAAAAGAAAGGAATGGACGCTAGCCAACCCGGAGCATGTTAGCGAACTGAACAGGCGTTCAAAAAGAAAAAGCAAGAGACGTATTTTGGCATACCAAAAACGCCGTTATCACACCGACCCCAATTTCAGGATTTCTAGGCTGATGCGATGCGGCATCTGGCGCATGGCTAAGTTTGGATGGAAGAAACGGACCAAATGCGCCGAATACATCGGCTGCACGTTTCCAGAATTGCGGGCGTATATTGAGCAGCAATTTAAGCCTGGAATGAATTGGGAGAATCACGGGAGATGGGAAATCGATCACAAAACCCCGCTTTCATGGTTCAACCTGACAGACGAAGATCAGGTAAAGAAGGCATGGAATTACACTAATTTGCAGCCGCTTTGGCGCAACGAAAACCGAACAAAGCAAAACCGCTATGCGGAACTTATAGCATGACCATTCAGGAATTATACGCCGAACGTTGCCAAAAACCGGCCACCTTCGCGGACATTTGGGAGCACCTCCCCACCCTCAAGCGATACGCCGAACAGGTGAAGCACGTCACGGAGATCGGCACCCGTTCAGGGAATAGCACCACGGGCTTCCTCGCCGGCCTCGCCGTGAATGGCGGGGTGATGCACTCCTACGACATTGGCGAGCAGCAATACCACCCGCCGGCCATCGAGGGCGTAACCTGGACCTACCACCGCCAAACCACTCACGACCACAACTGCCAGCCCGAGCCCACCGAACTCCTCTTTATCGACGGTGACCATAGCTACCAGAGCGTGACGCTGGACCTACGCTTCGCCCCGCTGGCCTCCCGCTTCATCATCATGCACGACACCTCCCTTGAATGGACCAAGATAGGCGGGCAAGGTGTATTTGACGCCCTGACGGACTTCCTCCGCATCAACAGCAAAGATTGGTCGGTCCTAGAGGAGTTCGATAACTGCAACGGGCTGACAATCCTCCAACGCAAATGAATAAACGTATCTTGTTCTCGAATCCGCCGTGGTGGCTGACTGGATCTACTGGCGAATTAAGAGTCGGAATTCGCGCCGGTAGCAGATGGCCATTTTCTGCACCAAGCAACTCTCGCCCAGATGCCCCCGCCTATGGCGAGTATCTGCCTTATCCGATGTTCCTTGGCTTTGCGGCTTCCTGGTGTCAGCGGGCCTTCCCTGACGCTGAGGTGGTGCTTCGTGATTCACTGGCTAGGCGCGAGTCCTATGAAACCTTCCTGAACTACGTTGCGAGCTGGAAGCCCGATTACGTCATTGTCGAGACGGCCACCCCTTCTTGGACTCACGATAAGCACGTTTGCAAGCTGATACAAGAAGCCCACCCCTCCGCCAAAATCATCATCACCGGGACGATCACCACCACCCGCCACGCTGAAATCACCGAGCTAGGGTATGCTGCGGTTCAGGGGGAATACGAGAAAGGGGTGGTGAAGGCGATTAACGGCCAATGGGGAAACGTCCTCCACGACCTGCTTAGTCAGGACGAGATGAACGCTGCCCCGTTCCCCCTCTACGATGAGAAATACGCCCTGACCTATTACGACGCCTGCCCCACTGGCCAGCTTCAACCCGAGTTAGTCCTGTGGACTTCCCGAGGCTGCCCCTACAAGTGCTGTTTCTGCGCTTGGCCTGCCGTAATGACCAACAACGACCCAGACGGGAACTCCCCCCGCAAGGTTCGCTTTTACTCCCCTGAATACATTGAAGGCTGGATTCGCTCCCGCCTCGACAAAAACCCCGGCATCAAGTCCATCCG
>JACCDP010739005.1_pt1 | contig 15558 bp, 12 predicted proteins | sample 7445841 | NCBI WGS metagenome assembly JACCDP01 (sample SAMN15323441, study PRJNA562643) | freshwater metagenome | isolation source: river surface water | place: USA:Blue River Watershed | collected 2017-08-17 | reverse complement strand
CATTGTAGCGACCAACCAGCAACTGCGCATGCGTAGGATCGAGTGCAACAGCATCACCAACACGTGCCACCTTGTTGAGCGGTTGCGCTGCAATGGCGCCCGTGCCGTTGGCAACTGATAGCGCCACGATGTCCTGTCTATCAAGCATGAATAGCGTGTGTTGCGGTTGCAACAACGTCACCGTACTGCGTGCCACAGCGCTCACTACTTCGCGTGGCCACAGTACCGTGGAAGCCACTTGGAGCAGTGTCGGTTTCACATACAAACTACTCACGAACCCGCTCGTTACATTTGCCCGCTTACCCACAGCAATCATCAGATTATTGCTGAGTGGTACACCCACAAGGTCATTGACGGGGCCTGAAAGTACGGCAACCAATCCCGGTATCGGCACAATGTCACGTGGCTCGCTGATGTCGTAAGCACGCACTTCAAAGCGCTCCGCACCACCTGCCTGTGGTACAAAACGAAACGCCACATACAAGCGTTCATCTGTGGCATACATGGCGGTTGGTTCACCATTGCCGAGCTCGAGACGCAACCCACGTACCACGGGAGTTTGTGCCACTACTTCATAACTCTGTATGTACATGGCATCCTTGAAGAGGCGCCCACCCACGTACAACAAACCAGGGCGCTCAGGCACATGCGTAAGTGCACTCGCTTTTTCGCCAGGCAACTCGATCTGCGCCAACGAAGTGAGCGAAGAATCGAACAGCGCGAGCGCCGGTGTAATCACACTTGTACCCTGTGTCAACACGGCATATGCCGACTCGTTGACAAGTGGGATAATGCGTTGGATTTGGTTGCTTAGCGCAACACTCGTCGACTCGGTGAGTACCATCGGCGTCGCCGTAGACGTTATCGATGCCGAAGGAGTGGCGGTACTCGTAGTGGTACGCGTTCCCGTGATTGAGCGTGTCACCGAACTCGTCCGTGTCACCGTTGCGGTGGGTGGAATTTTGGTGCGCGTTGCCAGCCCGAGCGTCCGCTCCTGCGTTGCCGTCATTCTATCGCTGATAATGGCACCTGCTGTTTGCGTCAACATCATCTTGCGCGTGGCAGTTGCCTGATCATTTTTATCCCGCGTACGCGTCTGTGCCACATTAATTGTGCGCAAAATAGGTACTGGTGTAGACGTCGGGGTGCGCGTCACTGACGCAGATCGTGTGCGCGTCGGCGACCCAGCGACCCGCTCTGCAGTGGCCGTCAATCGGTCATTCAACACAAACTGTGTCGTATTGAGGGCGATGCCCGTCCGTATCAGATTCGCTTGTTGTATGGTCCGCGTGGCTCCCACAAGCACCGTCCATACGGGAAGTGCTATTGTGGGAATCAATGTCTGGGTACGGGTCGATGTACGCGACATGGCGACTACCGTCTGTGTTTGCCCTGTATCCGGCGTCGTTGGTTCACTGCGACCATACAATCCCACCTTGTAGACGGTCGGAAAACCATAGATTGTCGTAGTGATATCCAAGCGCCCCGTGTAGATCTGCAATTTCTGGGCAGACGTAGGCGTAAATCCAATAGTCAGCACACACGTTGGGCGGTAGTAGAGATTCGCCAGACAACTCGAACTGTGCAAGAAAAATGCCCCATCTCCCGTCATACTGGTTGACAAGGGTTGACTCATATTGAGTGAGGTCTGAATGCCCACACTCAGGTAGACAGTTTGGTTCCTCGTGACCCGCCCAAAGTTCAATCCATAGGTGGAAACTTGCGTCGCAAGATTCGTATTGCGTACCTCAGTGACCGCATTCCCCACATTGATGCGTGGCAACACCAACCCATTACGCGCATCCGTGATGAATCGCCCCGTGGTGCGCAAGTATGTTAAGACCTCTGATACCGTTAGATTGGGTTTCACGCCTTTGATGACAGCCCATGCACCAGCCACGTGTGGGGTGGCCATGGATGTACCACTTTTGGTGACATAGCCATCCGTGGTATTCGATGTCGACGCATAAATGTTGCTCCCCGGTGCAAGCAGATCAAGCAAGCGATCCCCGTTGCCATTCGGGCCATTGGCAGCCACTGTGGCTGTCTGTGAAAACGACGATATCGTGTCTGTGACAGTTAAATTGTAACTACTTGGTGGGCTACTCCCAGTTGCCGTACGCGTGAACGTGGAACCAATCGTAATCGCCGAACTAATACATCCCGGGGACGCAATACCATTCGAGAATACACCGCTTGGGGCCGCACTATTTCCTGCCGCAATCACCGTTGCCACATCTAACAAGCGTAACTGGTTAATGGAATCCGTCTGAACGGCATTTGCATCACAGAATGCATTTGTTTTGCCACCACCGAGGCTCATGTTGATCGACACCAGATTCTGTTGCCAACCTGCTTTGTATGCCATCAGCCACTGCAACGCTGCCACCTGATCGCTTGAATACGACAACACACATGGTGATTCATCACACGGAGTCTTGCCGTTTCCATTTTCGAAACGCGAGAACACCTGCACTGCAGCGATTTTGGCATCTGGCGCAACGCCCGACATCATGACTTGGCTGGCTGTGCCACAATCAATGCATACGCGCTTGCCTGCCACGATCCCCGCAACGTGCGTGCCATGATCGCATCCCGGAATATCCGTGCACGGAATCGCCTTGCCTGGCCCCGTCTCATATTCTGTGCTACCTGGACACAATGATGTCGCATTGTCGTCTGCATTGTTCGACGAAAAACACGCTTCCACGACCACTTGCCCATTCAAGAACTCATGGAATCGGTCAACACCTGTATCGAGCACTGCCACCAACTGCCCAGTGCCACCATTGCCACCCTCGTTGGTGGCACGCGAGTGTATCAAATCGGTACTTTCCGCCAAATCGGGAGCGTGCAGCGTATCCTCGTATATCGCTGTTACATCCGGTGATGTGGCTAATCGTGGTAAATCCGCTGATGCCACTGTGGCGACCACCATGGGCAAAATCGTCAATTCACGATGCACAACCTTGAGTAACGTGATATTGCGTTGCACATAGACACGCACATCACGGGCCACTTGCGCACGCCGAGATGCTATTTCGCGTGTTTGCATGCCGTCATGCTCAAAACCCAATGGATTCTTGAGTGCAATAATCACACGGACTTTACTTTTGCTGGTTGCTGATGGCACCACTATCGGCGCCGTTGGCTGGACTTGTGCCTGTGCGCTCATTGGCCAACTGGCATACAGCACCGCCACGATAAGTATCCACAACAATGATTGATGTGTGCGCATGGCAAACCTCAACTTCATAAACCATATGCATGTAACGTGATTGTCTGCATTGTACGCTGTTGTATGCTGAATGTCTATACTTTTAAACACAGGCTTTACCTGATTACATATCATTTTAGTCGCAGCACACCCGTATGCACGCTACTTTTCTGTAGTATGCACCCGAAGCTGATGCACCACCATATCACGCTGTGCCTGCACCACAAGTGCACCCGTACACAGATAGATACTAGCGAGGATGGCGCCTACACATAGCACATGCCAGGCGTTCCAGTCACTCCCCTCAGGCAATTGCCAGAGGGTGACCAACGCATATAGACCGATACTTCCACACACCAGCGCCATCACATAACGCACCCAGACAACCACTGTCAAGCGCTGCACATGCGCCCAGAGCAGGTTGTCATCGACGCGTTGCAAGTGTGCCAGAGCGATCCCATCTGGGGCCGATGGGGCACGAAACATGGTGATGTACTCGTCGTCAATGCGGGTGGATGATGCGCGTAGCTCCCCCACAACACGCGTGCTATGCGATGGTGATTGTACCTGCACATTATGCAGTGACGTTGCACAGTTGCCACAATACGGCGCATCCGCCGGCCATTGGCTACCACAACTCGGACACTGTTTGGTTGCAGTCATCTCCCTCTCCTTCGTATCGCATGCACGTTGTCTCCCATCGTACCACAGCATGAGAGCGCATCGACTGCACGTTGTATAATATGCGCACATCCTTTTTGTGTGAGACGAGGAACCTTCATGGCCGAATACGATATTGCTGATGTGTCACTTGCAGATGCGGGGCGCAAACGCATTGACTGGAATGAAAGTGACATGCCGGTACTGCTGGGTATCCGCGAGCGCTTTCGCCGTGAACGCCCCCTCAAAGGGATGCGTCTCTCTGTCTGTTTGCATATAACCGCCAAAACAGCAGCCCTCGTACGTACCTTGGCTGCCGGTGGCGCAGATGTGGTGCTAGTCGCATCCAATCCCCTCTCTACGCAAGATGATGTGGCTGCATCACTCGTGGTCAACGATGAAATTCCTGTTTTTGGTATGCGTGGTGAATCACTCGAAACATTCCGCTCGCACATCAACGTGGCCCTCGATATGAAACCGCACGTGCTGTGTGATGATGGTGCTGATCTGACCAGCAATCTGCTCCAGCGTGGTATTAATGCTACGCAGTTACCGATTGGTGCCACCGAAGAAACAACCGCTGGAGTGAAGCGCTTCAAAGCGATGGAAGCACAAGGCGTGCTCCCGTTCCCCGTCATTGCGGTCAACGAAAGCCGTACCAAGCATATGTTTGACAACCGCTATGGCACCGGTCAAAGTGCTATTGATGGCATCATTCGGGCTACCAATCTCCTCCTCGCTGGACGCACAGTGGTCGTCGCTGGCTATGGCTGGTGTGGGCGCGGTGTAGCATCACGGGCGGCTGGTCTAGGTGCCAAAGTGATTGTCACAGAAGTAAACCCTGTCAAGGCGCTCGAAGCCGCCATGGACGGATTCCGCGTGCTACCAATGGCCGATGCCGTGCGTGAGGCAGATGTGATTATCGCAGTGACCGGCAATCGCACCGTGGTCAGCGACGCTGAATTTGCTGACCTCAAGGATGGTGCGGTACTCGCCAATGCAGGTCACTTTAATGTGGAGATAGACGTGGCTGCCCTCGAACGCCTCGCCACAGACAAATCGCAACCACGCACCCATGTCACCACCTACCATATGCCCGACGGCAAACGCTTCAACCTCGTCGGCGAAGGGCGGCTCGTCAACTTGGTCGCCGGCGAGGGGCACCCACCCGCAGTGATGGATATGTCGTTTGCCAATCAGGCGCTGGCATCTGAGCTCCTCGCCCGCACAGCTGGCTCTATGCCCCACATCGTGCATCGCCTGCCCGACAGCGTAGACATCATGATTGCATCGCTCAAACTCAAGGCGATGGGAATTACGCTCGATACCCTGAGTGAAGCCCAACAGCACTATCTCAATAGCTGGCAAGAGGGGACGTAAATCCAACAGGGCGTGGTAGTGTGTACCAACGCACTTCCTTTTTTCATAGCACACGAGGACTCCATGCATCAGCAATGGCTGGCACAACTCCCCAAAGTCGAGCTCCACGTGCACCTCGAAGGTGCCATCCCGCTCGACACGTTATGGCAACTGATGGTACAGTACGGCGGCGATGCCAGTGTGCCTACACCAGCGGCACTCGCCCAAAAGTTCACCTACAGCGATTTTCCACACTTCATCCAAACCTGGGTCTGGAAGAACACCTTCATCCGCACACCAGCCGACTTCACCACAATTGCGACTGCTGTGGCCCGCGATTGGGCAGCACAACAGCTCCATTATGTGGAAGCTCATTATTCACCAACCGACTTTGCACGCCACGGGCTAGCCATCGGCGACATCACACGTGCCATCCGCACCGGGCTCGATCAAGTCCCCGCCATCCGCGTACAACTCATCGCCGACGTCGTGCGTGATTCGAGCGTGGCACAGGCCATGCATACGCTCGAATCCGTGGCTGAACTCAAAGAATATGGCGTGGTAGGCATCGGGTTAGGCGGCTCGGAGCAATCACACCCCCCCGAAAAGTTCACGTCAGTCTTTGCTCGTGCGCGGCAGCTCGGGATGCGCACATCGGTGCATGCCGGTGAAGCAGCGGGGGCCCAGAGTGTGTGGGGGGCGATTAATACACTCAAAGCAGAGCGCATCGGGCATGCTACCCGCGCCGTGGAAGATCGCACATTACTCGACTATTTCGTCAAAAGCCAAATCCCACTTGAATGCAATCCCATCTCCAATGTACGTACCGGAGTAGTGCCCAGCGTGGCTGCACATCCTGTGGGCGAGTACATCGCCCGCGGGATGCACGTCTCCATCAACACTGATGACCCCAAAATGTTCAATAACACGCTGGTGGATGAATATGCGGCCTTGATGCATCATTTTGCGCTACAACCAGCGGATATTTGTTATTTGATCGACAATGCCATTGATGCGGCATTTTTAACAGATATTGAAAAAAATCAGCTCCGCCAGCAATTTCATGCGGATGTGGCGTGGGTTCGCAGTTGATACGACGTTGACATGTTCGCCCATCAACGTTAATCACGATATCACACAATAATCCATGGATGTTCACACATGCCATCTACCATTCCGTATGTAGTAAAAAGAACTACAAATGGTACAGATTCCTCTTAGTGAAGGAGCATGTTTTGAGCAAGCACGACATTTTAGCCCGTCGCCGATTCCTCCAGCTCAGCGCAGCCCTAGGCGCAGGTGCAGTAATGGCGGCTTGTGGTGTATCCACCACAAGCACACCCACTGCAGAGCCAACTACAGCCCCCGAAGCCACCATGGCGCCTGAAGCTACCATGGCGCCTGAAGCTACCGCTGCCGTTGTTGCCGAAGCCACCGCAACCGCCGAGCCCATGTTGCCAGCAGCACCTGCTGCGGGTCCATTGTCAGCCGAAGCCGCTGGTGGTTTTGACAAGCTCGTTGAGTTGGCCAAGGCTGAAGGCGAATTGAATGTTATCGCATTGCCCCGCGACTGGCTCAACTACGGTGCCGTCATTGATTCATTTGTGGCCAAGTACGGCATTAAGGTCAACGAACTCAATCCAGATGCTGGTTCGGGTGACGAAATTGCGGCCATCAAGGCGAACGCCGGCAACATGGGGCCCCAGGCACCGGATGTCATCGACGTCGGGTATGCATTCGGTCCAGCTGCTAAAGATGAAAAGCTCATCCAGCCCTACCAAGTCCAGACATGGAAAGACATCCCAGATTCACTCAAGGATGCCGAAGGTCACTGGTACGGTGCCTACTACGGCGTTTTGTCATTTGCTGTCAACAAAGACATTGTTACCAACACCCCAAAGGGTTGGGCAGACCTGCTCAAAGAAGAATACAAGGGTCAGTTTGCCTTGACTGGCGACCCACGCAGCTCTAATCAGGCTATCCAGTCAATCTACTCATCATCACTCTCCAACGGTGGCAGCCTCGATGATGCCATGCCCGGATTGCAGTACTTTGCCAAGCTCAAAGAAACGGGCGTACTTGTCGAAACCATGGGCAACGCAGCACTCTTTACCCAGGGCGAAACACCGATCATTCCAATGTGGTCATACTTGACCCTCGGCATGCGCGACACGGCTGCTGGCAACCCCGAAGTCGAAGTCGTCATTCCGGAGCCAGTCTTTGGCGGTGTGTACGTACAGGCCATCAGCGCCTACGCCCCACACCCCCATGCGGCTCGTCTGTGGCAAGAGCACCTCTTTTCCGACGAAGTGCAGTTGATCTGGGCCAAGGCGTACGGCGTCCCCACACGCTTTGCCAGCATGCTCGAAGCCGATAAAGTCCCTGCCGACGTGCTCGAAAAGATTCCTTCCGCTGATTTGATGGCTAAAGCTATCTTCCCAACCCTCGATCAGTTGACAGCTTCAAAGCAGCTGATCACCGAGCAGTGGGATACCGTCGTCAAGATGGAAATCAAGAAGAAAGACTAGCCTTCCTCCCCCCCCCCCAACGACGGTCGCAGGTAGTAGTACCTGCGACCGTCGCACCATACGGAGATTTGTATGCCGCATGTACGTCGTTCAGTTTGGCTCACAGTATCTCTCGTGCCCTTTGTGGCATTTGCGCTATTGTTCATGATTGCCCCTGCTGGTATACTCCTCGTCGATAGTGTGCGTGACACACGTGGTGGCTGGACACTCGCCAATTTTTATGAACTCACCAATCCACTAGTCATTGAGGCCTATCTGATGAGTGTTCGTATCAGTGTCACCACGGCACTGATTGGTGCAGTACTCGGATTGCTGGTCGCGTATGCGATTACCATTGCCGGATTACCGTCGTGGGTTCGCAGTATGTTGTTGACCTTTAGTGGTGTAGCATCCAACTATGCCGGGGTGCCACTTGCATTTGCATTTATTGCCACGTTAGGGCGCACAGGCATCGTCACGGTACTACTCAAATCATTGGGATTCAATCTCTATAGCACAGGCTTCTCGCTCTATTCGTTTGTCGGTCTTGTCATCGTGTATGTCTACTTTCAGTTCCCCCTAATGATTTTGCTGATTACTCCAGCACTCGATGGGCTCAAACGCGAATGGCGTGAGGCCAGCATGATGCTGGGTGCTACTCCATATCATTACTGGCGCCACATCGCCCTCCCGATTCTCATGCCGTCTATCCTCGCTGCCACGGTCTTGCTATTTGGGAACGCATTTGGTGCATTTGCAACTGCCTACGCCTTGACTGGCGGCACCCTTACTATGGTCACCAACATGATTGCGCAATCAATCAGCGGCGACGTGCTCCACAATGAAGGAGTCGCATATGCCATGGCCACCGGGATGATTGGCATCATGGCACTGACAATTATTGGCTATACCGTGTTACAACGCCGCAGTGAGCGCTGGTTACGTTAGGAGCAACATATGCCTCGACGATTTTTTGCATGGCTGTGGAGTTTCCTCGGCTTTGCGTACTTTTTTATCCCCATCTATGCCACGCTCGAATTCTCGCTCAAAGCTCAAAAGGGTGTGTATTCATTGCTGGCATACGAACGTGTCTTTGCGGATTCGCGCTTTGGCACGAGTTTTATCTTTTCGGCACAAATGGCGGTACTCACGATTGTGTTGTGTATCGTGTTGTTGTTGCCGACACTGACGATTACCCATCTTTTTTTCAAGCGCTTTCGTGTCGTCCTCGAACTATTAGCGCTTGTGCCCTTTGTGGTACCGAGTATTATTCTCGTTTTTGGATTCATTCGCTTCTATAGTCGACCACCATTGAGTCTGACTAACACCACGCTAGGGACATACGGGCTGTTGCTGGCTGGCTACATGGTGCTGGCGATGCCGTACATGTACAGGGCTATTGATGCGGGCTTGCGGGCCATTGATACACGGACGCTCGTCGAAGCCGCCCAAAGCCTCGGTGCTAGCTGGGTGACCACGATGCTCCGTGTGATATTCCCTAATATCCGGGTAGCCATCCTCAATGGCACATTTATCACATTTGCCATCGTGATGGGCGAACTCACCTTGGCGCAATTCTTGGTGGGCGGCACAGTCGCATTTGCGCCATACCTCGCACTCCTCGGTCGTGCACGTGCCTACGAGCCAGCCGCACTCACGGTGATTAGTTTGTTATTGACCTGGATTACCATCGGCACGATGCAATGGCTGGGTCGTGGCCAACGAATCAATATTTCTGGGGCACGCTAGGAGATACAACATATGAGTTTCTTGATACTTGATCATGTGCAAAAAACATTCGGCACCACGGTGGCAGTGGCCGACATGTCACTGCATGTCGCACAAGGGGAGTTTATCTCGCTGCTCGGGCCGAGTGGTTGTGGCAAAACCACCACATTGCGCATGATTGCAGGATTCGAAACACCGAGTGCGGGCCACATTGTGCTCAATGGGGTCGATATTAGCCATACTCCTACCAACAAACGGAACATTGGCATGGTGTTTCAGTCGTATGCGCTCTTTCCCAATATGACGGTTGCCGATAATATCGGCTTTGGGCTGCGTGTCAGTGGCACCGATCGGCATACCATTGCATCGCGTGTCGCGGAAATGCTGCAACTCATCGACCTCGTCGGATATGGGCAACGCTACCCGCATCAGCTCTCTGGTGGTCAACAACAACGCGTCGCGCTGGCACGTGCCCTGGCCAGACAACCACAGATTTTGCTCCTCGATGAACCATTATCGGCGCTCGATGCCAAAATTCGCGATAGTTTGCGCCAGGAAATTCGCACCATCCAACGCCAGCTCGGAATCACGACCATCTACGTAACACACGACCAACAAGAAGCGATGGCACTCTCCGACCGCATCGTGGTGATGAGTCATGGGCATGTGGCACAGATTGGGACCCCACACGACATCTACAACACGCCACAGAGCACCTTTGTGGCATCCTTTGTAGGGACACTCAACCAACTTACCGCAACAGTAATCGATACCCAGCAGGTGCAATTTGCAGATTTTCATTGGCAAAGCGCTCGCCCCATCACCGCCACCCCTGGGGAGACCGTCACATGTGCTATCCGCCCCGAGCTCTTGCGCTTGGGTGACACCTACCACAACCACTGTCATGGCGAGGTGCGCGATGTGGTGTTCCATGGAGCTACCATCCGCATCGAGCTGACCGTTGCCACGCATACACTCATCGTAGACATGTTTAATGATCGTACGACACCGATTCCTGAGCGGGGCAGCCATCTCAAAGTGTCATTCCCCGACAACGCGCTCCTCGTCCTTGATCAAGATGTCGTAGCGGGATCCGCAACCACAATCCAACGCTGACAGACCCCAGCCAAGAGCGTTATCGCTGCCGCCATCGCAAATACCGCACCAATGCCAGCATACTGCAAGGCGGCAGCAAGCATCCACGTACCCACGCCTATCCCTAGGTCAAATGCCAAATAAAATGCTGCAGTGGCACGCCCACGTTGTGCGATGCTGTCCACATGAATAGCAATCAGCGCGGGATGCCAGACCCCACCACTACTCGCCGTCAGGACTGCAGCCACACACAGCCACCACACATCGGTGGCATAGGCAAAGCACAGCATGCCCGCCGCCATCATTACTGCACTTGGCCATAACACATCACGCCGATCAGGACGGTCGAGCAGTGTCCCAGTCAGCATACGCGTGGCGATAATCGCAATGCCGTACACGGTATACACCCATCCAAGCGATGTGATAGCACGCCGTTCCGCAAGTATTGGCACATAGGAAAGATACGCACCAAATCCAACCCCCAACAACAGGGTAGTCAGCATGGCTGGCCACAACACCCGTGGGAAGTTGAGCAGTGTTGTCCACACTATCGGAGACGGAGACGGCAACAGTGCCTGCGGTGGCACGACCGCCATGATGACGGCACCACTCACCAACGAAAGGATGCAACACAGCACAAATGCCCCAAACAACGTGAGTGTGCTGAGATTGCTCGTGACCAATACCGGAATCAGCGAAATAGCGATATTTGCGGCAGCACCAAACCGCGCCAATGCGGCACCACGCGCAGATACAGGTACCAAATCAGATACCAATGCGGTGGATGCAGTGGTGAACGCCACATACCCTAGTGCCTGCATGACACGACATACAAACAACCAGGGCACTGATGTGGTTACGATCACACAGAGACTGCCCACCGCCAATGCCAACGTCCCCGCGATGATGACTGGGCGCACGCCGTACCGGTCACACCATACACCCACAAACGGGCGCCCCACCAATGATGCCACACCAAACGCCCCCATGACCAAGCCAATCTGCCAATCAGACACACCGATCAGCGTCATGTACTGGGGGAATGGTACCAACAAGGTATAAAAGGCGGCAAAAAAACACACCGCAGCCACAAACGTAACCCAAAATGCCCGATGGAACGTGGCAACCATGGCGTGCATCCTCATGCGGAATATCGTGGTTTGTACGCCAGTATTGTAGCATGCACCTGGCTGAATACGGTATCATACATGCATGAACATACACGCGCAACACCCGTACATCTGGCTCATTGGCATGGCAATCGGCCTGCTGACACAATGCACGACACCACCACCTGTCACAACACCAGTGCCATTGCAACCAACCACTACAGCTACCAGCATACCCATGGCCATAGTGATACCACATACCACCTACTACCAGATCCCTGATCGTTCGCAGATCGTCGTACGTACCGCCACTAATGTGCAGACATTCCCCCTCGACAACGGCATCACCCAGCTAATTGCTACTGACACCCATATCGCCTACCGTGATGATGATCACACTGTGCACCTAGTTGATACGACCACGGCACAACACACCATACTCGATATGCCATGCGAAGATATTGCTTGGCATACTGCCCCCGATACGTTGTGGTGTATCGCATATGCTAATCTGTATATCCTGAGCCCCACACAAACTACCCTCGTTGCAATCGCCCCACCCACACAGCGCTTTGTGCGTATCGTTGCCACACCGCATCACGATACGCCATGGGTCATCCGCGCGGATGCCACAGACGTCACACAACTCTGCCCAATTGACGAGACGCAGGCATGCCACACACGCACACAGTTGGCACAGTGGAACAACAACGGCACCATGGTGGCCACAGTACACGCTGACAAAGTGGATGTACAAACTACAATAGGGGAAGCAATCGCGACTATAGCTGTCGTAGAGGTACGCTACGTGGCATGGCTCGATGCAGAGACGCTCTTTCTTAGCACACCCCAACGCACCTATTCCTATGCAATCACCACTCACAACCTCATCGATATCACCAACCAATTCCCTGTACGAGACCTACTCGCAGTACGCTAGTCGCATACATCGGGGATTACCTGCTATTCGCACAGGGCCTTGATAAGTTCATACGCAACAGTAACAGTCGGCATATACGCAGAAAAATAGACCCATGTCCCTTGATGCTGCGTCTTGACCAACTTTGCTTCGCGGAGGATTTTGAGGTGATGTGAAATGGTCGGCTGTGACAAATCAAAGTACTTTTCAATGTCGTTCGCACATAGTTGCGTGTTTGTTTTGCGTGCCTCATTGAGGAGACGCATCATTGACAGCCGCACCGGATGTGCTAATGCCTTGATGAGCTCTGATTGCTCAATCACGTCATCACTCCGCGCCATCCCTACACTCGCGCTCACTTTCCCACCCTTCTTCGTGGATCTGGTCGAGCTACGCTTCATAAAGGTAACCTCTTGATATTAATATTTGACACAACATTGTGATTATACTGAACTAATTTTGGATTATTACACATATTTGTGTATTTTTTACACCTCAAAAATTACAGATATGTAAACTATGTTTGTAACATTATATTAATTGTAAATTTTGTAAACTTGTATTCCCATAAATTGTAGATGCGACGGTCAATACCGATCTTTGGTGATATGATGGTCTAGTCGCGCAGGATAACACCAGTCATACAATGGATACCACCGCCACCTTTAAAGAGCTGCGAAATATCGACTTCATGGCATTCGATGTCGTGGGCTTCAAACAGTTTCCGTAAGGCAGGGTTCCCTGATGGCATAATCACCACATTGGGTGCCACCGGCACCATATTAATCGAACGTGGATAATGTGTCACACCAGGAGCATCCATGGCATTGATAATGGTAAAGCCCATCGAGCGCAACAATTCATACGCAGCATGGGGGACATTATTGGGCACCATCACCGCAGTACGCGGTCCAACAATATTCACGCCACCATCGATATGACCACATCCCCACGGCATATTGACAATATGCGGATCAAATCCCATGCTTTTGAGTTCGTGTGCCACCTGTTGCGCACCAGCCATATTGGTACGTAATCCCGTTGCCACTAGCACAACGCCATCACGCACATACACCACATCAGCACCTTCAAAGACGGCTTCGCCATGGACACCATGCACGATGGGTACGCCATGATTGATGAGTGCTCGTGCCGCCGTCCATTCTTCGCCGGCACGCGCCGCTGAGGCCATGCGTGCGATGATAGCACCCCGTGGCGTCATAAAAAAGTGATCGCGGCAAAAGTAAATATTGGGCGTTGCCTGTGCACCAGGGGCGAGCTCAACCACTTCTACGCCAAAGTGGCGATAGGTACTGACCAACATATCATGTTGCTCGCGGGCTTGTGTAGGCTCCACAATGTCATCCCACAGCACTTTGGCAGCGTTGGTAATACCATCTATTTCAGGACCAGGCCGATGGAGCATGACCCGGCGCAACCGGCCGTATTCGGTAGTCACACCGATACGCGTACTCGCATCGAGGCTACGTGCTTGCCATTCATCGCCACCATGGGCAGCCGTCAGTGAAACATGCGTCATTTTTTCCTCTTTTGTACAATCCTCATATCATGTGCCTTTATCTTACCATGAGCACGACCACGGATTGAATGCCTGATACGCACCCTACAGTTGGCATACTTCTACCAGCACGACACAGGTGCAGACCACGCTATAATAGGAGGTATCCATCTGCCACACAGGAGGTGCGTATCATGCCCGACCATATCAGCGCAATTGCTGCCATCCGTGCGCTACCAGCACAGCTCCAGCATGCAGTAGCAGGGCTTACACCAGCCCAGCTCGTGGCACGGCCACATGCAGACGAGTGGAGCATCGCCCAAAATGTGCATCATCTCGCTGACTCACACATGACCGCATATATTCGTTGCAAATTAATTGCTAGCGAGGATCGACCACCGCTCAAAGCCTACGACCAAGATGCCTGGGCTGCGCTCCCCGATGGGTCAAATGCAGATATCAGCACGTCACTCACGTTGCTTGCTGCCTTGCATGTGCGCTGGGCTGATTTTTTTGCTACACTCGCTGCAAGCGACTGGCAACGCGTGGGTATCCACTCTGCGAGCGGCGAAGTCTCGCTCGAGCGTCAACTCATCGGCTATGCTGCGCATGGTAAAGACCATTTAACGCAAATTGATGCCGTCAAAGCGGCACTCGGTCTCTCACACAGAAAGTAGGTCTGATGATGCCTGATTATGGATTACGCGGTCAACGTGCCCTCGTGACGGGTGGCGCATCGGGGATTGGGCGCGGGATTGTTGAGGCGCTCGCAGCCCACGGGGTGCATGTGGCACTCACGTATTTGTCGAGCGATGCAGGCGCACACGAAACAGTGGCTGCAGCCCAGGCACACGGCGTCAAGGCGCTGGCAATCAAAGCCGATTTGACCGATGAAACCGCCGTGAATGCGGTTGTCAACGACACCGTCCAGTTCCTCGGCGGCATTGATATTCTGGTGACCAATGCGGGGGGAATTCTCGGGCGCAAGGCCACACTCGATATCAGCCGTGATACGTGGGACAAGGCCTTTGCCCTCAACGTGACCAGCACGTTTTTGTGTTGCAAAGCAGTTATCCCACACATGACCGCCCAAGGTGGCGGCTCCATGGTGCTGATGAGCTCACAGGCTGCGTTCGATGGCGGTGGCGTTGGCTCAACCTACTATGCTGCCACCAAAGGTGCCATTCTGACATATACCCGTGGGTTGGCCAAAGAGCTCGCCCCGCAGCGCATTCGCGTCAACTGTGTGGCACCTGGGCTGATTGATACGCGCTTTCATGACATTCATACGCCGCCCGATATGCGCGCCACTGTGCGCAGCCGCATCCCACTCGGTCGCGAAGGCACCCCCGCCGATGTCGCTGGCGCCGTCATCTATTTGACGTCTGAGTTGGGCGCATATCTGACGGGCGAAACCATCATCATCAATGGTGGGCAGAGTATGT
>JACCDP010420564.1_pt1 | contig 15561 bp, 13 predicted proteins | sample 7445841 | NCBI WGS metagenome assembly JACCDP01 (sample SAMN15323441, study PRJNA562643) | freshwater metagenome | isolation source: river surface water | place: USA:Blue River Watershed | collected 2017-08-17 | reverse complement strand
CTGCGGGACTTGGCGGGGCCACCCGCGCGTGGGAACATGCGGTCGGTCCCGGCCAACCAGACACGCCCGGGTCTTTCGGCCCGTCAGCGGGCTTGGGATGACTCCCCGTTGCCCGCATTCGCCGGCGGGCGACCGCCCTCGAAGCCGGCCGGCGCGACACCCGCACTTCCCTCGGTGACCAGGCGTAGAAGGTGAGCCAGGGCCTGCTCCCTTGACCATCCCCGCGCCGCCATGAGTTGGTCCGCGCGCCGCGCGAGCTGACGCGCCATCGTTTCCGCCTGATCCGGCGCCGCCCCCAGACGAAGGCACAGGGCCCGCAGTTGATCGTTCTCCGGAGTCATGCGCACGAGGTTGCACCGCAAATCGGGGTCCGCAAGCGCGAGCCTGCCGCCTCGCCCAGCGGCACCCCGGCCGCGTGGGTCCGGTCATACTGGGTCGCCCACCGCCAGCGTCTCCGGCTCCGTCTCCGCCAGTGCGAGGCCGCGCGATGGGTCGAGGTGCAACAACGTCAAAAGCGCGTAGCCGACGAAGCCGCCGACGCCGTCCGACGCGCGCGTGCGCAATTCGCCCACGCGACGTCCGCCCTGAAACAGATCCTTGGCGGAAGGTCCGGGGACTTCCCCCGCTCCTCGCACGCGATGCAGGCGACGACGCACCTGCCCCATCGCGCGCAGTCGCGCGACCGTCTCCTGCCCCAAGTAGCATCCTTTCGAATACGAAATAGCATCCCTCTCGAGGCCGCCCTCGTTCGGCAACTCACCCGGACCGATGTCCTCAGGCACCCGGACGACGCCCGCTTCGATCCGTACCGCTTCGCCGCGTTCGGGCGAGAGCTCGGAAATCCCAGCGGACCACGCCGACACCAACCCAGCGGGCCCCACCCAGGCACTCCGCCACCCACCCGCCCGGGGATCACGCAGCAGCCATCCGCCCGCCCACGGTCGCACTTCTCCCACCTCCAACGCCTTACCCCCCAGACGCTCGCCCCAGTCCTCCGCCGGGCCCACGAGCCAGGCGGCCTCCACCGCGGCCGTCGCGTCCACGACAGTCACATCATCCGCAATGATGAACCGCTCCAATCGCTCGCGGAGCGACTCGCCCGCCGCGGCTTCGCACAACAGCCAATATTCCCTTTCCCCGACTCGGAGTACGAGACTGTCCGCCTCAACCCGCCCCTTCTGGGTGAGCCAAAGACCGTACGCTACCCGCCCCACCGGCAGCGCCACGACATCCTGCGAGCACTGCCCTTGAAGGAAGCCGGCCACGTCATCGCCAGTAACGTGCAGCCAACCGGCAGGCGAAAAACGCTGTAGGCCAAGCAGACGGGTCTTCATTTTCTATAAAGATCTTATAATCAAATTTTTAAGTACTATTCGAGCAATGCGCGGGGTCGCTTGACGAACAGCTTCTCCTGACTACCCGTTTGAGCAACCGAGTTTTGGTTTCTCCCGCCTAGCGGGAGTTTTGGGGTAACCAAGCAAGAAAATGGCCGGTCGCTTAGGGGTAGGCGACCGGCCAACTCTTTTTCGGCGTGGGGCGCCCTCGCCCGGGTCAAATCCGGTTTCAGGAGGCGTCACACGGGTGGTCGGCAGTCCCGAGGCGAAGGCTTGCGCCGAGCGCCTCGGCTGGGGCAGGATGACCCTTTCATGCACCAGACCTCGGACATCAATGTCGTCGAGACGCGCGCCCTGCCTTCGCCGGCTGAGTTGCTGCGCGAGTTGCCCAAGACGGCGTCACAAGCCGCTTTCATCACCCAGGCCCGAGAGGACATCCGGCGGCTCATTTTCACGGACGACAAGCGTTTCCTGCTGATCATCGGACCGTGCTCGATCCACGACACCCAAGCCGGCCGTGAGTACGCCCGCCGGCTCGCCGCGTTGGCGCGGGAGGTGCAGGACCGCGTGATGGTGGTGATGCGCGTGTACTTCGAAAAGCCCCGGACGACGGTCGGGTGGAAGGGCTTGGTGATGGACCCCCATCTGGATGGATCGCACGACATCGCGGCGGGGCTCCGCTCGGGCCGTGCCTTCCTGCGCGAAGTGCTGGACTTGGGACTGCCGACCGCGACGGAATTTCTCGACCCGATCACTCCGCAGTACGTCGCGGATCTGGTCTGCTGGGGAGCGATCGGTGCCCGCACCACGGAATCACAGACCCACCGCCAGATGGCTTCGGGGCTTTCGATGCCGCTCGGCTTCAAGAACGGCACCGATGGATCCATCCAAACGGCGATCAACGCGATCAAGGCCGCTTCCCAGCCGCAGACGTTCCTCGGGATCAATCTGGATGGTGCCGCCTCGGCCGTCGTCACCCGCGGCAACCCGGGCTGCCATATCGTCCTCCGCGGCGGAGCGTCCGGCCCGAACTATTCTCCGGAATCAATCGCGCAGACCGAAGCCATCCTTGCCAAGGCGGGCTTGCCCAAGTCGATTTTGGTCGACTGCTCCCACGACAACTCCGCGAAACAACCCGAGCGCCAGCCCGAGGTGCTCCGCGCCCTCCTCGCACAGATTTCCGCCGGCAACCAGTCGATCATGGGCGCAATGGTGGAAAGCAATCTCGAGTCGGGCTCCCAGCCCTTCCCGCAGCCCAAGGACAAGCTCCGGTATGGCGTGAGCATCACCGATGGCTGCATCGGCTGGGCCACCACCGAGGCACTGATCCGCGACGTGCACGCCGGCCTCGCTCCGCGTTTTCGCTGAACGCGCCCCGGGGCTCGGCCTCTCAGAGAGGCTGGCGCCGTTGCCACCTTCTCCTTACCTTTTCTTCCTCAGCCCGTTTAATCATCCCATGAAAACTCCGCTCCGCGTCGCCGTCACCGGCGCAGCCGGCCAAATCGGCTACTCCCTCCTGTTCCGCATCGCCTCCGGTGCCATGTTCGGGCAAGACCAGCCCGTGATCCTCCAGTTGCTCGAGGCGCCAATCGACAAGGCGCTGAAGGCTCTCGAGGGCGTCGCCATGGAACTCGATGACTGCGCCTTCCCGCTGCTCAAGGGCATCGTCCAGACGTCCGATCCCGCCGTGGGTTTCAAGGATGCGAACTGGTGCCTGCTGGTCGGCGCCAAGCCGCGCGGTCCGGGCATGGAACGCGCCGACCTCTTGAAGGACAACGGTCGCATCTTCATCGGACAGGGTCAGGTCATCGACGCAGTCGCCGCCGCCGACGCCCGCATCTGCGTGGTCGGCAATCCCGCGAACACGAACTGCATGATCGCCGCCAGCCAGGCCAAGCGTCTACCCGCCGAGCGCTTCACCGCCATGGTCCGCCTCGATCAGAACCGCGCCCAGACGCAACTGGCCAAGAAGGCCGGGGTCGATCTCACCGCCGTGAAGGATATCTTCATCTACGGAAACCACAGCCCGACCATGTTCCCGGCCTTCGCCCACGCTTCGATCGGCGGGCGTCCGGCCACCGAGGTGATCAACGACTTGCCGTGGCTCCAGGGTCCTTTCTGCGAAACGGTCGGCAAGCGCGGCGCCGCCATCATCGCCGCCCGCGGCGCCTCGTCGGCCGCCTCCGCCGCCAATGCGCTCGTCGATCACGTGCGCAGCCTCGTCACTCCAGGCGCGATCCATTCCGTCGCGGTCAAGGCCAGCGGCGCCTACGGCTTCGACGCCAACGTCTGGGCCGGACTCCCGGTCCGCACCACCACGCCGGGCAGCTATGAGGTCATCCATGGCTACGCAATGGACGACTTCGCGAAGTCGAAGATCGCCGCGACGAACAAGGAGCTCGCCGAGGAGCGCGCCCTCGTCGCCGACATGCTGAGCTGAGTCGACCCGCCTATCGGCGCGCTGCGGGCAGCCCACCGGGTTCCCGCAGCGCGGTCGGGAGGGAGGCGCGAGAAGCCTTCGGGTGGACCAGGGCCCGGGCCGCGCCGATCCAGCACCCGATCCCTGATCGGACCACCGGCGCCCAAGACCACTTTGGAACCGCGCCGGGTTGACCTCCCGGCACGAGTGAAGGACGTTTACGCCATGCTGCGGTCCCCGCCCTCACGCCGCCTGCTCGCCATCCTCGGCGGCTTACTCCTCGTCGCCGTCATCGTTTCGGGCGTTGGAGCACATTACCCGCACGATTGGCTGCTGGAGAACCTGCTGGTCGGAGTCTGCGTGACCTACCTCGCCGCGACATGGAAGAGCCTGCCGCTTTCGGCGGGCAGCTACATCCTGATTTTTCTGTTCCTGTTGGTCCACGAGGTCGGCGCACACTGGACGTATGCCGAGGTCCCTTACGATGCCTGGTCGAAGGCGTGGTTCGGCCATTCAGTGAATGCCGTGTTCGGCTTCGAGCGAAACCACTTCGACCGGCTGATCCATCTGATTTACGGCCTCATGTTTGTGTTCCCGTACCGCGAGCTCTACTTCCACGCGGGCGGGCGCCCCGGTATCTGGAGCTACTTGATCCCGATCGACCTCATCGCGAGCACCTCGCTGGTGTACGAGCTGATCGAGTGGGCCGCCGCCGTGGTCTTCGGCGGCGAACTCGGCATCGCCTATCTCGGCACTCAGGGGGACGTGTGGGATGCCCACAAGGACATGGCGATCGCCATTCTGGGAGCAGTGGTCTCGGTGGGCCTGCTCGCATGGCGCAACGCGCGCCAGGGCGATGATCCGAGCTTCGCGTTCATCCAAGCCGCCAAACGTCGCCCGTGAGCACGCACGCCTCTCTCTCACTCTACGTCGGCACCTACACCGACACTGGCACCAGTCGCGGCATCTATCACGCCTCCTTTGATCCTGCAGCCGGGACCCTGTCCACCCCCACTCTCGTCGCCGAGACCCCCAATCCCTCGTTCCTCGCCTTCTCCCCGGACGTCGCGACGCTCTACGCGGTCAACGAGTCGCCCAGCGGCGTGCGCGCCTACGAGGTGTTGCCCGACGGGGCTCTCGCGCCCCGCGGCGATCCCGACGGTCAAGTGGTGGGCCCGTGCGATCTCGCCGTCGATCGCTCCGGGCGACTCCTCGCGGTCGCCGAGTACACGGGCGGAGCGACATCAGCCTACTCACTCGGACCCGACGGACGAATCTCGGCACGTGCTGGCCACCATCCGCATGCGGGACGCAGCACCCATCCCACCCGACAGGAAGCGCCCCACGCGCACGGGGTGACCTTCTCGCCCGACGGCCGCTTCCTCGCCGTCCCCGATCTCGGCACCGACGAGGTCCGCTGCTACGTGGTCGATCGCGCCGGCTCCACGCTCCGTCCGCATCCCCACGCCACGTTGAGGATCGCCCCGGGTTCGGGTCCGCGGCACGTCCACTTTTCACCGGATGGTCGCCATCTCTACGTCCTGAACGAATTGAGCAGCACCCTCACGGCTGCCGCCTTTGCGGCCAGCACCGGGCACGCCCGTACGATCGAGACGGTTCCGACGCTTCCGGACGGTTTCCGTGGCACGAGCACCACTGCGGAGGTCGCGATCGATGCGACCGGCCGATTCATCTACGCCTCGAACCGCGGCCACGACAGCATCGCGGTGTTCACCCGCGATCCTTTGACCGGACGCCTCACCCCGCTCGAATGCGTACCCACCGGCGGTCGCACGCCACGCCACTTCGCCCTCGCCCCCACTGGAGATTGGCTGCTGGTTGGTAACCAAGATAGCGATACGCTCTCCATCTTCCGGCTGGACCCCGCATCCGGACGCCTCTCCGCGCACGGGACTCCCCTCGCCGTACCGCGACCGGTCTGCCTGCGTTTCCGGTCCTACCCGTGAACACGCGGGGCCACCTTGACGCCGCATGATCCGATCGGCGGCGGGAGTTTGACGATGGGCCCGGCTGCTGATTGATTCAGCGTTCTCCTTGATGGCTGACTTCCTCGACACTCCTGCATCCAACAAACTTGAACGCGCGTTCCTCGTGGGCGTGCAGACAGCGGACATGGCTCCGGGAGAAGGCGCGGAACTGCTGGGCGAACTGGCCGAACTGGTCGAGAACCTGCGCTTGACCGTCACCCGTCAGACCTTGGTGAACCTGCGCCAGCCGACGCCGGCGCTTTTGCTCGGCTCTGGCAAGGCGGAGGAACTGGCCGAGCAGGCCAAGGCGGATGGGGCGGACGTGATCGTGTTCGACGAGGCCCTCTCGCCAGCGCAGCAGCGCAACTGGGAGAAGCTCTCCGGGCTCGCGGTGATTGATCGTCAGGAAGTCATCCTCGAGGTCTTCGCGGACCGCGCCCATACGCGCGAAGCGGTCCTGCAGGTCGCGCTGGCGCGCATGGAGTATTCCCTGCCACGCCTGACCCGCGCGTGGACCCACCTCTCGCGGCAACGGGGCAAGGGTGCGATGGGAGGTGAAGGCGAAACCCAGCTCGAGCAGGATCGCCGCATCGTCCGCGACCGCATCACCCACCTGAAGGCGGAACTGACCGAGGTGCGCAAACAGCGCTCGACCCAGCGCCGCCGACGCCAGCGCGTGCCGGTGCCGACCTCGGCGATCGTCGGCTACACCAACGCCGGCAAGTCATCTCTCCTCAACGCACTCACCGGCGCCAGCGTGCTCGCCGAGGACAAGCTCTTCGCCACCCTGGATCCCACCACGCGGCAACTGCAGCTGCGCGGAAACCAGAAGCTGCTCGTCACCGATACGGTCGGCTTCATCCGGCGACTCCCGCACGGCCTCGTCGAGGCCTTCAAGGCCACGCTGGAGGAGGTGGTCGTCGCTGACTTTCTCATTCACGTGCTGGACGTCACCAATCCGAACGTCGCCCAGCATCACGAGACCACGCTCGCCGTGTTGCGCGAGCTCGGTGCGGATGAGAAGCGAACGATCACGGTTTTCAACAAGGCAGATGCCGCAGACGACGAGGCACGCCAGCGCGCACACCGACTGGACCCGCATGGGTTGCTCGTCTCCGCCAGGACGGGTCTAGGCTTGGAACAGTTGGTCGATCGCTGCCTGGAGCTGATCGCCGACTCCCTCGGCGCGAGCACGCTGCTCATCCCGCATGGCCGGTACGACATCGTGGCTCGCTTCCACGAAGTGGGCCACGTCCAGCACGAGGAGCAGCGGGACGAAGGGGTCTTCATCCAGGGACGTTTTCCACCCTCCCAAGCAGGCGTCTTCGCCCCGTTCGTGCTTGCGGCCGACGATCCGCGAGCGGCGCCGCAGGACGCGCCCGTCTAGGAACCCGACCTTCCGAAACCGGAAAGGGCGGCGACGAGTGACTTCCGGCTGACGGGCTTCTCAACGTACTCGTCGAAACCCCGCGCCCAGCAGTCCGTCCGCATCTGTTCGGCCGGATGCGCCGACACGGCGATCAACCGGCAGCCACGCGAAGCCTCTCCCTGCTGCCACTGGCGGATTTCATCGAGCAGCGCGAAGCCGTCCATCTCGGGCATCTCCAAGTCGATCAGCGCCGCGGTAAAACGCTCCGACTTCAAGAGCGCCAACGCTTCGCGTGCGCTGGCGACCGTGACCAGCCGTCGGCAGCGGCCCTCGAGCAGTGCCCGCATGACCTCGAGGTTCGCCGGCGTGTCATCCACAACCAGCAATTCGCAGTTCGCGAGAGCGACACCGGCCACCGCCTCGACCGCGGGCAGGCGGGCGGGCTCTGGGGTGGTCAACGCGTTGCGAATGAGCAGCGGTGGCTTCGCCTCCTCAAACGACTCGGTCACCTCACGCGCGGGCGCAGGGATCGCCGGCAGCGGGGCCGGCACGGCCTTCACCTTCAGCGCAAAATCCAGTTCAAGCCCGCGGACCTCTCCGCCATGAATGTCGATCCGACCTCCCAGCAACTCGATCAGCCGGCGACCCAACGTCAGTCCCAGACCAGCCGATCGATCCACCGGGCTCCCAGGCTCAGCGGGGAACGCGGGGCGCAGGAGCGCTGCCCGCTGACTGTCGGAAACCCCCGGCCCCGAGTCCACGACCCGAAAACGCAGCTCAACTGGATCCGAGCCCGTCGCATCAACGCACAGCCAGACGTTGCCGGCATCGGTTGCTTGGATCGCATCGCGGAGCAGCACGCGCAACGCACGCTCCAGCCGGGCGCCATCCGTCTCGACCCATAGGTCGCGCACCAGCGTCGATTCCAGCGACAATCCCAGCCCCCGCGCCAGCGCCTCACCGCTCGCGTCCGCGACGACTCTCTCGCACAGCGCCCGCAGCTCCAGCGGCCCCCGCCGGATTTCGAGGCGCCCCGCCTCCAAGCGTGACAGTTCCTGCAGGTCTTCGACAACCGCGAGCAGCATGCGTCCGCCATCGCGGATCAGGTCCAACTGCAACGCGAGGCCCGGGTCGCGGATCTGGCCGCGCAGCCACTCCGCCTCCGCCATGATCGCCTCGAGTGGCGTGCGGAACTCCCGACCGGCGAGGGCCAGGAAGGCCGTCTTGGAGTCGCTCGCCTCCACCGCCTCGCGGCGCACCCGCTCCAGTTCACCGGTGCGTTCGGAAACGCGCTGCTCCAGCGACTGATTGTTCCGCAGGAGAGCGGCGTACGTCTCGTTCAGGCGATCCGCAAGGCGGTTGAACGTGGCATAGATCTCCCGGATCTCCCCAGCCACGCGCTCGGTCGGAACCGGCATGCGCTCGGCCAAACCAGCCCGGGCCTGCTTGCCGGCCGCCTCCGCGAACTGCTCCAACGGCTGCGAGAGCCGAACCACGGCCAGCCGGGCGACGAGTGCCGCAGTGAGGATCACCCCCGCCATGATTCCCGCCATCATGGCATAGATGCCGACGCTGCTTCCCGCCGCCGCCAGTGCCGGGCGTTGGGCGATCACCAGCAGTCGATAGTCATCATCCCGGGCGACGTACGCTCGCAGGCGACGTCCGCTCCCTGCCACGGTCCCATCGTGCAGCAGCGGCTCCTCCGGTCGGTTCAGCAGGATTCTGCCAAGGTGACTCTCCGGAAGATTTCCCATCGGCGTGAGGCCGGTGTCCGGCGATGCATAGAGCACCTGCCCCGCAGCGTTTGCCAGAACCCACTGAACGTCGCCCGGGTCGCTCATTCGCGAGACGACGCTCACCAGCGGGGCGACCCGCAAAGCACCGACCACCGTCCCGCTGCGCGTGCCATCCGCCCGCACCAGCGGAGCACTGACGAGCAGCAGAATGTCATCGCTCAAGCCGCGTTCCCAGACGGGTCCCGAGACACCGAGGCGGCGCAGCCCACTGGCCGCGCGCAAGGCTTCAAGCATGGGGACGTTCGCATCCTGCAGGCGGCGCCGTGCGGACGCCGCATGCGCGCTCAGGACCCGACCGTCATTATCCAGCACCAGCATCGCCGCGAAACCGGGAAAGCCCACCTGCATCGCTCCGAGCACCGACTCAGGATCCGACGAGGGGCGAGAGAGGACGCCGGCCGCAGTCGCGACCGCCGCCTCGTGCAACCGCAGCACCTGGCCAGCTTCCCGAGCCACCTGCCGCGCCCGTTCAAACAGCACGGTCCGATCCTCCCGTTCCACCGTCGTCCGCAACAGTACCGCCAAACCGGTGGCAAGGAGCGCCACCGGCACCGCGGCGAGGACGAAAACATAGTTGAACACGACGTCGCGGAGGCGGGCCGGCGGGGCCGACTGCTCGCTGAGCAAACCGCCCACCGCCGTGTAGCGGACCAAAAACTCCGCCACCACGACCGCCAGGATTTGGGTGGTGCCGCGCACCAACGCGTCCAACACCGCAAGGTCTACGGGCACGCGCGCCAAGCTGACGCTCATCCAAAGCGACACCGGCCATCCGAAAAACAACCAGTAGATCAGCGCCACCGCCGGCGAGGGCAGACGGGAACGCTGGAGACTCCACGCCAAGACTCCCGCCTCCACCATGCCGAGCACCAGGGCGAAGGGCTGCCCCAAGGTCCACAGGGTCGGCGCCAGAGCCAAGCCCGCCGCGGTGACCGCCCACGGCACCGGCAGCAGCAGCACGAACGGAAGGTAGAGGAACGGCCCCAGCAACACCTGGGCATCACCGATCACCTCGAGCGGAAAGCAGTTCAGCGCCGCCGCGCCCACGAGCGCTCCCAAGAGGGGCCCGGGACGCGGCAACGAGGGTGTCCAGCGACTGTTCATCCGGGTCAGCCAACCGCTCCAGCCAGCGGCAATTCCACGAAGAAGGTCGCTCCCTCATTCGGACGCCCCTCCGCCCAGATCCTTCCCCGGTGCGCCTGCACCAACCGCGCCACCAGCGAGAGCCCAAGACCCAGCCCTTCCCGGGACTCCGCCGAGGACAGGCGCGAGAAGGCGCGAAACAGACGATCACTCTCCTCCGGACCAAAGCCCACGCCGTTGTCCCGCACGAACAGCACCGCCGTCGCAGGCGTCGACGATGGCAGTGCGCCGATCTCAATCACCGGATCGGGTCGGTGCGACGAGTACTTGATCGCGTTGCCGACAAGATTGTAGAAGACGCGCTCCAGCACGAATCCGCTGACCTGAAGCGTCGGCAACGGTCCGAGCACGAAACGCGGCACGGGTTCGCGCTGGAGGCCCGAAAGGCGATCGACCAGTCGTGCCATCACCGGACCGGCCTCAACGATCTGATCCCCTGAGATTCCAGCGTGCTCCTCGTGCGCCAACTGCAGAATGTTCGTGATCAACTCACTCAGATTGATCGCGCCATGGTACGCCCGTCCGATCCATCGCGAGACGTCCGGCGGAAGGCGCTGGTCGTCCGTCAGCACCGACAGGCACCCCACCACCACCGACAGCGGGGATCGCAGGTCATGCGACACAAAGTTCGCATACGACAGCAGCAGGGAGTTCGCCTCCTCCAATTGCCGCGTCCGCTCTTGCACTTGCCGATCGAGGTCCCGATTCAGCGCTTCCAACGCGGATCGAGCCGCCACCACGTCCGTCACGTCCGAGAGCACCACCATATGCAACCGCTCCCCTTGATCCGGCACGACCGTGGCCCGGGCGACAAAGGTTCGCTCCCCCGTGTTACCGCCACTCGCGCCGTCCGCGCGTCCTGCCGTGCGGAGCGTGTACGGCACCGGATCCTCGCGCCCACCCGACTCGGCCACCAAGTCCCGTACCGTCGCGGCATCATCGGGCAGGAACAGGTCGGCAATCTCCCGCAGGGAGTCTGCCCCGCCGGGTGATTGGCCGAAGAGCTCCGTCGCTCGCCGATTCATACTCACGATCCGTCCCAAGCCGTCGACCAACAAGATCGGATCCGGCGCGATCGCGAACAAACGTTGGAAGCGTTCCCGCTGCTCCGCGATGACACGAAACCGGTTCAACGCCACCACCGTGCGCACGCGGGCCCGCAGCTCATCTCGATTGCACGGTTTCGTGATGAAGTCGTCCGCACCGCCCCGCAGCCCCTCCAGTCGGGAATCAGGATCGTCCAGCGCCGTCAGCAGCAGAATGGGCACCCGCCCGATCGCGGGATCACTGCGGATGCGACGGCAAGCCTCAAACCCATTCATCCGCGGCATCATCACGTCCAAAACCACGACGTCCGGTTCGATCTCCCGCGCCTTCTGCACCGCCTGCTCTCCGTCCTCCGCCAGGAACAGCGTGTACCCCTCCGGACGCAGCATCGACTCCAGCGTGACCAGATTGTAGGGATCGTCGTCGACGAGCAGAACTTTGGCACTCATGGGGAAAATCCTGCAGCGGGCCGATGCTCCTCGATCCGAGGAAGAATCACGGAGAACGCACTACCGCGGCCGACCTCGCTCTCCACCTCGACGCGGCCTCCGTGCATGCGCACGATGCGATCGACGAGCGAAAGTCCCAACCCGGTTCCGCCGAACTTTCGGGTCAATGAGGAGTCAAGCTGCAGGAAGGGCCGGAACAGCAAACCGACTTTCTCCGGAGGAATGCCGATTCCAGAATCGCGCACCGTGACGCGAGCCATGCCGCCCGGGCACTCGTCCACTTCAACCGCGACCGTGCCCCCCTCCGGCGTGAACTTGATCGCGTTGCTGAGCAGGTTGCCCAGCGCCTGCCTCAGGAGCCGCTCGTCCGCCGCCACGCGAAGCGTACGGTCGACACGCCGCGACGAAAGCGTGATTCCCCGCGCCCGGGCCACTCGCTGGTGAGCCTCAGCACTCACCGACCCGACCGCGCCCAGATCGACCGGAGCCGCGACGAGCCGGATTTGTCCCGCCTCAATGCGCGCAAGGTCGAGCACGTCATTGATCTGCGAGAGCAGCTGCCGCCCGCTGCGATGGATGATCTCTAGGTACTTTCGCAGCCGCTCCGAATCGCCATCCGCACCGTCCTCCAGCAACGACTCAGAAAGACCGATGACCGCATTCAAGGGGGTCCGGAGCTCGTGGCTCATCGTCGAGAGAAACTCGCTCTTCGCGCGATCTGCGGTCTCCGCCTCTCGTTTGGCAGCGATGAGGGCGATCTGGTCACGCTTGACCTCATCCAGGTCGATCATCGTCCCGACAACATCGAATGTTCCGTCATCCGGCCCGCGGACGCGACGCGCATTCAGCAGGCACCAGCGCTCACCCCCGGAGGCCAGACGCAGCCGCGCTTCCCACCGCATGCCATCCAGCTCGCCCGAAACCAGCCTCGCCAACAGGGCCGCCGTGTCATCGCCGGCATCCGAATCCATGAAGTCCGCCGCCGTCCGACCCAGGCTCTCCTCAACGCCCCAGCCACTCATTTCCCTCCACGCCGGGTTGAGGTACGTCCACTGCCCCACCGCATTGGTGCGGAAGATCACCTCTCGCACGCCGTTCAGGAGCGAAAGTCCCTCTTCGAGCTGGCGGTCCCGGTGAAGCCGGTGGGCGAGCCGCTCGTAGGCCGCTCCCAGCACCCGCGCCGCCACGCGAAGACCCTCGACCACCGGCTCCGGCCAGACCTGTTCAGTCACACAGTCGTCAAAGCCCAGCAATCCCCACACCGCGCCATGCGCCTCAATCGGCACCGCCACCAGCGATCGAATGCGTTGCTGCGTCAGCAGGACCCGCTCCGATTCAGGAAACTCCCGGATCGGACCAGCAATCGTCCGCCCGGCCGCCAGCTCCCGATCCCACCGCGAGAACCCGGCCTCCGCCAGGTCCATATGCTGCAACTCCGGATTGCGAATCTGTGGCGCCACTCCCCGCGCACACCACTCATGCCGCTGCGACCAACGACGCGCCGTCCCGGACACCCGGTAAGACTCGAAAACATACACGCGCGACACCCCCGCCGCGTCTCCCAGCAAGCCCAGCGCGCCCGCAAAGGCCTCATCTGTAGCACGAAAATCCAACAGGCCCTCCGCCATCCGCGCCGTCGCCGCCAACAGGCGCTCCCGCCGCAATTGAATCGCCGGATCCGTCACCGGAGAAAGTGCATCGCCGCTCGCGCGCATGGTCACCCCCCGGCCCCTTCCCGACCCTGCCCTTGCCCAAGACACCAGCCGACAATCGCCAAGCAATGGCTGATACGACAGAAGAGCGTGGGTGATCGGAACATCATTGCTGAATTGCATTCATCGTCTCGCCCGGTCCCCGGTTTAGCCCCGGGCTGATCTCCCTAGACAATCGCGCCCCCGGACTTCGCCTTCCGATCCGTCCTCGCGGCCGAGAAAGGCTGCGCCGAGACCGCCTTCGCGCCGGTTATCGTGCTGCCCTAGATTCACCCCCGCTCCCTCTCCAAAAACAGCCAGAACGTCCGGCCGCTCGATGACTTTCTCCACTGGCGGCGACACGGACACCGTCCGGATCACCCAGGGTAGGACTCCGCCACTGAGTGCAACCCGAAGAACCTCGTGACCAAGAGCGCCGAATTCCGCTTGAGTCATATTCCTGTGAAGGTATGCGTCGACCATGCGCCTAGCCGAGATTTATGAGGGATTCGCGGACGGCACCCGCCGTCGGATTCTCCATCTGCTCACTCACGGGCCGCTCTGCGTATGTCACTTCCAAACCGTACTCGGCGAGCCGCAGGTGAAAGTTTCCAAGCACCTCGCCTATCTCCGGGCGCGAAAGCTCGTCGTCGCGACCCGACGCGGGAAGTGGATGGTCTACGCGCTCCCGATCCGACCGGGGCGGGCCCTGTCCGCGAACCTCGCCTGCCTTACCGTTTGCGCCCGCGAGGACGCGGAGTTACGCCGCGACGCGTCCCGCCTCCGCCGCGTTGCCCCGGCGGTCGCCGATGCGCTGACCTGCGCGTGCTGATCCCTCCTTTTTCCCAACCGCTCCGATGACCTCGAAGAAACCCGCCGTCCTCATCCTCTGCACGGGCAACTCCTGTCGCAGCCACCTCGCCGAAGGCGTGCTCCGGCACGCTGCCGGCGACCTGCTCGACGTCCTCAGCGCCGGCTCGCGTCCGGCCGGCTACGTGCATCCGCTTGCGATCGAGGTGATGCGAGAGATCGGCATCGATCTCTCCGGGCACACGTCGAAGCATCTGCAGGAATTCACGACCCGCGAAATTGAGACCGTGATCACCGTCTGCGGCAACGCCGACCAGGCTTGTCCGGTCTTCCCGGGCCAGGTGAACCGACATCACTGGCCATTCGATGACCCCGCACACGCGACCGGCACTGATGAGGAGAAGAAAGCGGTATTCCGCCGCGTGCGGGACGAGATCCGCGCGGTCTTCGGCGCCTACGCGGCCGGACGCCGCGATCAGCTGAAGTCTGGAGGGACTCGGGCATGAGCTCCGCCGATCGTCCCCAGCTTTCCTTCCTCGATCGCTACCTGACGCTGTGGATCTTCGCCGCGATGGCGCTCGGCGTCGCGCTCGGACACTGGGTCGTGCTCGACCCGGAGGCATTCTTCGCGCCGGTGACGCTCGGCACCACGAACCTGCCGTTGGCCGTCGGCTTGATCGTGATGATGTACCCGCCGCTCGCGAAGGTGCGGTACCGACAGCTGCCCTCGGTGCTGGCGAGTCCGAAGGTGCTGACGCTTTCGCTCGTCCTGAACTGGATCGTGGGGCCGGTGCTGATGTTCCTGCTCGCGGTGATCTTCCTCCGCGATCACCCGGATTATCTGGTCGGTCTGGTCCTCGTGGGCATCGCGCGCTGTATCGCGATGGTGATCGTCTGGAACGATCTTGCGGGCGGCAGCCGCGAGTACGCCGCCGGACTCGTGGCGCTGAACAGCGTGGCGCAGGTGCTGACCTACAGCTTGTACGCTTGGTTCTTCCTGACGATCCTGCCGCCGTACTTCGGACTGGAGGGACGGATCGTGGCGATTGAGATGAGCGACGTCTTCTGGAGCGTGATGACGTACCTCGGGATTCCGTTCCTGGCCGGCCTGCTCAGTCGAGTGTTCCTCGCTCGCTGGAAAGGTGAGACGTGGTACGAGACCGTCTTCCTCCCCCGGATCTCGCCCCTGACGCTCGGGGCGCTGCTCTTCACGATCGTGGTCATGTTCACCTACAAGGGGAACGCGATCGTGACCCTGCCGCTCGACGTGCTGCGCATCGCGCTGCCCCTTGCACTGTATTTCGTCCTGATGTTTTTCGCGAGCTTCCTCGTCGCGCGTCGCATCGGTACGGACTACGAACGTTCGACGGCCGTCGCCTTCACCTCGGCGGGCAACAACTTCGAACTCGCGATCGCAGTGGCGATCGGAGTCTTCGGCCTGAACTCCAGTGTCGCCTTCGCCGCCGTGGTCGGTCCGCTCATCGAGGTCCCCGCGCTCATCCTGCTCGTGCAGGT
>JACCDP010466570.1_pt1 | contig 15562 bp, 16 predicted proteins | sample 7445841 | NCBI WGS metagenome assembly JACCDP01 (sample SAMN15323441, study PRJNA562643) | freshwater metagenome | isolation source: river surface water | place: USA:Blue River Watershed | collected 2017-08-17 | reverse complement strand
ATTGATTTGATAAGTTGTTTAATCTTTGTTCATATTCTATGGCATCTTTGCATTTGATTCAATATCACTATCAATTTCGGTTTCTTCAGCAGTATCATAATTATCTTCAGTAAATTGTCTTGTAGCAAAACGTTCTTTAAATTTTTCCTCACCAAATTTTGCTAGGAACTGCATTTGTCTCATAGTGCAACCAAATGACGCTCCAGAATGAGAATTATATCCAATTTCTGCCATTTTTTCACTGATAATGTCTAATCGCGGTTCGGTTGAAAAGTTAAATGAATGAATATCTTGTTTAATAAAGTCCCACATACTAGTTAAAGTAATTGCCTGCCAAGCATTTTTATACATCTCTCTTTCCCAAATAGAAGGAACATAATTAAAATTTCCGTTGCCAATATTTAAATAGTTATTATTAGAAATTTCCATTATTAATTATGAAATAAAAAATAGACATTTATTTAATATCAATTTTTTATAAATATTTTATTCTAAACTCCACAGGAGTCATAAGTGGAACACCTAATTTTCTAGCTTCTGATGCTTTACCTGTATCTTCATCTTTGTCTTTAACTAATACAATGAATGTTTTGCTTGATACACTTGTGCCCATCTTGGCACCGATTTCCTTCAATTCATTTTGTAATTCAGCATCTCTAAATCCTGTCATAACAATTGACTTCCCAAATAATATATGCGATTGGTTTACTTCTTTTTTAGGTTTTACAGAGATAGCTAATTTGCTAATAAGCCCCGCTTCTTTCATGAAGTTAATAAAGTCTGGAATTCTCTCTACAAATGCTTCGGCAGACTTAGATGCCATACCTTTAATTGCCGAAATCTTGGCGATTTTTTGTGAATCAGATTCCTTTGATAATAGGACAGTTGGGTAAGACTCCATAATAAGCTCAATCTTTTTTTCACTGAATCCACGTCCAAACATATTAGATGCCGACATAATTGTGGTCAAAGATACTGCCTCGATTTTCTCTCTAATTCCGTTGTATAATTTTGTAGCAGTTTTGTCTTTAAATCCTTCTACTTCCAAGAAATCAGGAATCTCCATTTGTAAAATTTCAGGCACAGAATTATATCCTGCTTCCATAATGCGTTTCACATTTCCGCTACTTAACCCTTCCACACCAATACCTCTAAAGAATCCAGTGATATTTTTCTCTCTTACTGTTTCATCTGATTCAATATCTTGAAGCATAATATCAACATGTGTATCATTCCATTTATATGGAACTGATGGCATTTTTGGTTCATTAGCAGGAACTATAATCTTACAAATATAAGGGATAACATCACCACTTCGAATAAGCGAAACGACAGAACCAATACCAATTTTATTGTTATTAATGAATGCTCCATTGAATCCAGTAGCATATGTAATTTGAACGCCTCCTAGATTGATGGGTTGAATTTGAACACGAGGTTTTAAATAACCATCCTTACTTGGTTCCCATAAAACATCGACAACTTTAACTTCAGCCATCTGATCTAATAATACCATCTTAAATGCGAAAGCATGTTCTGGATTACCAACCTTGCGCTCATAAACTTTATCGTCAGCAACAATAACGCCGTCAATTTCGTAAGCGTAATTATAGCGCCAATTCATGAGCGTTTTTGATAGCAATTCGTTGGTCAAAGAATGCTCGAATTTATGTAAAACAACCTCTACATCCAATGTAGACAAGAACTCCATCTGTTGCGAAGGTTTGTAAACAGGTTTGATAAGCTCATAAGCGACAAACTGCACATCCTTGGTAGCTTCATTTATAGTCTTATGGTTGACAATCCCTGCAACCATATTTCTTGGATTTGCGAATTTGTCCTTATATTTGGCCTCGAAAAGTCCTCTGGAAATAATAAATTCACCTCGAATTACAATACCGCGTGTTTTTGGCAGGCGTAGGAATGGAATTAGATGACTAATATCTTGGCCAATTTGTCCATCACCTCTAGTATAAAGCTTTGGCTCTTTTCCTTCTGTTGTATAAAGACCACTTACACCATCGAGTTTACATGATAATAAATAAGGTCCCGTAAATTTGGATGTCCAATTTGACAGCGCATTTGTGTCGGGTTTGATTTTATCCATTGAACCCATTGGATAAGGCAATGTAACTTTATTACGTTCTACAGCAGTTCCAATTTCATAGATAATTGGGTTGGTTGGATATTTTGCCTCTACATACTCTTTTATAATATCATATTGATTATCTGTAAATAATGGTGTTTGGTCGTAGTAATAAGACCTATTTGCCTCTCTCAATAAGTCAGCTAACTGTTTTTCGTTGAATTGGTCTAAGACTGATATACCGTTTTTTTTAAAATCTTCTGCTATATTTTCATACGTGTCGTCTTCCACGTAGTCTTCGAGAACCATAATTTTTTTCGATCTAAAGGCTGTTTTTTTATCACTCGTTGAAGTTGGCAACATTTATATTGATACTCATGGAATCTTTAAATATGTTTTATAATATAAATGGTGTTTTTTTTACGATAATTGCTCTGCCATCTGTGCGCTCAATAGGTGTTTTATACTCGAGACCCAAGAAATGAAAGATATCTTCTTCAGAATGGAATACACGATTTACTTTCTCTCCCTTCTTTTTTTCATCCATCTTGTAGATACCGTGTTCATTCATTGTATAACCCTTTTCAAGTGCTACATGACGCATAACTGTATTAAAAATCTTGCTTCCAGTGAAGTAGAGAATTGCGAAGGGAAATTCTTCTGGATTTGTATATAAAAAATCTACTCTTCTAGCCGTAGGTGACTCAGGAATTTTCGCAACTACAAGACATTTAGTTCGACCTCTAGAGAGAATATGTAGAATAATCTTTTGTTTTATTAAATAGTCTACAAAAGCGGTAAATACTTGTGGTGAACTAGACGTAATAATGACATCAATATCTCCTGAATTTTCAGCACCGCGTCTATAAGAACCAACTATTTCCATTTTGGCACCAGATACTTTTGCCGAAGGCGACCCTTGGTTTGGAATTGCTTTCTCAAAATAAGTCTTATAGGCTTCGATTTCTGCGCGAGGAATACGCTTTAAAATATCCTCATAATAATGAAGACCAACTTTCTGGATATCATTGAGTAAATGTTGGTTCTCACGTAGCTGGGCAATAGTTGTTATACCATTATCAACCAAGTCCTTTGCTTTTTTTGGACCAATACCATATACTTCTGTCAGAATGTTTATTGGATTATTTTTCTCTTGCTCTAAAATTGCTAATGTGCCTGTTTCCATATATTCATTGAATTTCTCCATAATGGTAGTGCCTATATTAGGCTTACCTTTTAAGTTATTCGGCGATAATATATCATCTGAATAAGCCATAATAGTTTCTTGAGCCTTTTGATATGCCCTAGCTCTAAAAGGTTCACCTTGCTTTAACATAATATTCGCAAGCTTTTCCATCAAGTCAATAAATATTTCATTTAGTCTATCAGTTGGTTTTGAGAGTTTTGACATTTGTTTTAATTCTTGAGATATCTTTAAATCTGTTTTTGAATTATCCTCTATTTTTGAGGTAAAAAATGTTTAAATTTATCCCTCTTCATTATTTCTATTTGATTTTGACATTAAAAATGAAAAAAGATATTGGCTTATAGCCTCACTTTTCATTTAATTAATAGTTACATAACATTTTTTATATAAGTTTTTTATATACTATACATTTTTATATACGAAATTTATAGGTCAACGCTAGTAGAACTAAATGCTCTTACCTTTGCGGCTTCTGCTTGATACATATGATCCAAGTTAATTAGTGCTGCTCTTAGTTGAGCAATTTCAGTGCTCATAGCCCAGTTTTCCTCCTCTAGTTTCTTTACATATCTTCCATCAATTCTAATAAGATTTTCATCTTCTTCTTCCAAACATTTCTCAATTTCGTTCATTTCTGCCTCAATTTCTGCCTCAAAATTGGCTACTTCATCGAAGGTTGATTCGAGCGATTTTTTCACTTCTTCCAAGGACTTTACAATTGCGTCTGATTGAGACGGCTTCTTTGGTGCGTCTGGACACGCTTTAGAAACAGAATCTTCTACATAAGTTTGTGTAGACGAAATAGCATTTGAATCACCGAGGTCAATTCTTGGCTTACGTTCTCCTGGGATATGCTTTTTGGCAGAATTTGGCAGAACAATCCAATAGTAAGCAGTGTTGTCGTGATACCAATGATCATAACCATTTTCAGTAATGTTAAAGTATAATTTTTTATTGGATTTGTTATTATACCACTTGTTGAAATGGATGTAAACCGCATTGTAATTCTTTCCATTGCGGTCTTGCTTTGCGACAAAATCGATATGGGATACTTCACCAACATAACTAAATTGATTGGTTAAATAATCCCTGTCAAAGTTTGGAAATACGTGAGGAATGTATAAACTGATATTCTTGATTGCGGACATTTTAGTAGTTAGTAGCTTGAAACTTAATGGTTTGGTTTGTTATGCGTATAAATATTGTAATAAAAAGTATTTCAATTTTTTTGTTTTAAAATTGTAATTAGTATAAACTAAAAATTTATAATTGATCACAAAATGAAATGAAATGAAATTAAAGATTATTTTTATAAATCATTTTTGGTTGCTAAACAAAAAATGAAATTCTTGTTAATTTATACACCTTTTTATTGAAGCAATTTATATAAAAAGGTGTAAAAAAAGTTATTGGCATAAAAATTGCCTCACTTTTTTATGTTTATAATTTATGATTTATGTTTATGTTTATAATTTATGTTTATGTTTATAATTTATGATATATATTAATCATAACTAGCATTTCTTACATTGGTCATTTTTGGTTGGGCATCAAAATCAATAGCAATAATTTGTTTAGCAACAGGAGTAGTAACAACTTGTGTAGTAGTAACAGTAACAGGAGGTTCAGATTGAACAACCGAAGTAGAAGGACGATAACGGGTAATAATAGCTCTAAATTGACCATATACCTCTGATGCTCTTCTCTCATAGTTAGCATATGATTCAAAATCATCATTATCAAAATCTTCTTCAAACAAAATGTTCTTGACTAAATCTTCAAAGGTAATTCCACGTTCAACCAATTTTTGAGCTACATAAGCAGCATCAGGTGCTCTCTGAACTTCTTGTTCTTGTTCATCTTCTTCGTCACCATTTACTGTATCCCAATCATTGTCTTCATCTTCTTCTTCAACTTCTTCACCATTAATGCGCTGATGAAACATTCTAAAACTTGTAAGAGCATCTTCTTCAAATACGGTAGTATCGTCATTATAATTGTCATCATATTCGTCATCAGATTCAGCTGGAACTTCAGCCATAGCAGTTCGACAATAAGGGCATCCAAATCCGTTATGAGCTACACTTTGCATTAGACAACTGGCGTGAAAACAATGACCACATTCAGTTGTTACGCAGTTTTTAGTAGTGGTTTCGATACAATCCATACAGATTGGGCAATCAATTTGAGCGGACATTTTAACTTTTGTTGCTGTTGTTGCGGTTAATTTAAATATTGAAACTTGTTGGTTAGGTAATTTGCCTTTGGTATTGTTAAAAAAAGTATTTCAATTTTTTTGTTTTAAAGTTGAAATGTAAAATTACTGAAAATTTAAAATTGATATAAAAAAGTATTAAATATTATATAAGTATATAATTCAAAATGTCTGAATATCAATATATTCTTTATGATGAAGATGGTACTTTCTATACAAATCAAAGAGAAACACCATTTACATTAGAAGAATTACAAAGTATTGTTGGAGGTAGAGTCGAAATATTGCCAGCCAAAGTGCCAGGAATTAAAGGATATAAAAATGTCTATGTAGTATGTGAAGATGGTATTTATAAATATAAACCAAATGTAAGTTTGCCTGAATTTTATGGACCAGTTTTACTTGCCGATAAAAAATTAATAAAAAATTAATATAACTTTATTATAATCCTTTAATTATTTTTTTCATTTAAAATAAAAAATTGAAATGCTTTTTTAAAATAAGTTAAAATGCATAACTACAACTCAAAGAAATATTCAACAATGAACAGCTATGTTAGTATTTACATCCCACGTATGTCCTATCTGTGGACTGAAGATAGCATTAAAAACATTATGAGTAAGAATGGATTTGGAACGGTTACTCATGTCGATTTTACACCTATTCACAAAAAGCCTGGATTTGCCGAAGATTATGAAACCGCTTTAATGTCCGCATTTGTTCACTTCATGTATCCGGTATTATGCGCAGATGGAAAGTATTATTGGATGAATGGAGCACCACTTGGAGAATTTTGGACAACTATTTCGAATGGTGAAGCATATAAACTTCAAGTAACAAAAGATGAGTATTGGATTTGCCTGAAGAATAAAAATCCAATTAAACGAACACTTATGAATATTCATCAAGTTGTTGAAAATGGTCGCCACCTAGAGAATTTAATTACGACTCAAGCTCAGGAAATTGAAAAATTAACGGAAACCATCAAAGACTTGACGAAGAAACTTGATGGCATTCATAGTGTCGTTTACCAGCTTGTTGGGGGTCTCTACTGTCAGAGCACACAGAGTGGAATAATGGACGTTCACTTGAATCATCTTGGTTTTGAAGAGTATAAAAACGCAACTACGAAATATGATACACATATTTCATCACATTGGCCTACTACTCGTCAAGGTGATGAAAACAGAGAAAGAATTGATAAACTTGAAAATATAATAAAAAATATGTTAGAATTTAATGCTGCGAACTGTTTCAATGATGAACAATTAGATACAAAATCAGAATGTTCATCGGTATCTTCAAATGGATCAGAAGAGAGAATAAAAAATAGTTATGACCTATGTGGAAATGCTTAAAAAAAATAAAAATTTTATAAATAATACAGTTACAAATTTACCTTTTTTTCCACAAACTAAAATACCATCATATAAGCCATTTCTAATTCGATGTGATTATATCATTTTTCTACTAACAAAATTTTCACCATTTTTAATCATTTTTATCAATAAGTCTTGGACAAATGTTAATTTACATAAATAATAATATAACTGTCTATTAAATGTACAATTTCATTAATAATATGAGTAGTCGTAATAATCAGTTTAATAAATCTTCGGGAAAATATATGGTTCCTAATTCTCTCAGACGAGGCACACCACCTCCGCCGGAATTTGAATCCAAAACCGTCTCCCTATTTAGTCAGCCATTTTTAGACACATATAATCAATGTTATAAAAATATAGTGGTTGTTAATTTAAAACCACAGGGACCTTTAGCTAATTTGGTAACATTCGTTAAGTTTCCACCTTTAAGTGAATTTAAACAACCAGGACCGTGTAATCAAATAAAACAATGTGGTTACGCCTTAATGTCACTAGGAACATGTAATACAGGTTGCGGTAAATTTGGAAGCGATTTAATGGTTGTAGATGAAGTCCCAACATTGATATCCTACTTAGTGAGCAATGGTTACACAGTTGACACAAGCATTACCAAAATGTTAAATCAAAGTGAAATCCGATTTGATACTAATACAGGTAATAAACTCATTTGTTTTATTACATATAATGGTTAATAATAAAATTGAGTGGTAAAATGATATAGAAATAAAAGATAAATTACACATACATATGCAATATATCCCAGATAAATCAGATATAAAATTCCCAGATAAATCAGATATAAAATATTTTCAAATAGAATACGCCAAACGTTCAAATAATGATGAGCATAATGATATAAGAGAGAATATTATTCAATCAATGCCCTACATAGATGAAGAATATTTCAATGACATAGAATATGGCACTTTTTGGCGTGAAATTAAAACTTCGTTTGACCAAAAAATGATAGAAATTTGCCCCTCATATTCTAGTTATAAAATTAAACATAAGGGGGGAAGAAAATTTAATTATGATTTTGAAATTGCTTTCTTTGAAGTTAATAATAATTTAATTAAAATGGTCAAATTGGAATTCAAATATAACGCGACAACGATTGATGAAGCACCGCAATTTGTATCTCCAATGAATCCAAGTCAATATCTTTCTAAGAGTTTTGAAGAATATTATTATTCGAATTATCTAGTGAATCTGTTTCATAAATATGGATTCACTGTTCCCGAGTTAGATGTTTATCTTAAAGAAGTTCATGGTAACAAACCTAAGTGCTTAGAACAACCGCAAATATTGTATTACCAAGGTTCTAAACAAAGTAGTAAATATACTGGCACAGAGAATGCTGTAGCGTTTTATATGGAATGTAAAGAAATGTCTGAGAAGTGTATTAAACAGTTTATTTTAGAAACAGATTTAGATATTGAAAAATTGAATAAATATTTACTTCGAAGTCAGGAACAAAAAATTTATTTACTATATAAAAATGGTGAATTTCATCTACAATTCTCTAATCCAGATGATTATATTATTAAGAGCTATGTAAAAGATACTAATAAATATATTGCCACAAGTCAATCTAGTAAAAAAATAGAAATTTTATTAAGATGGAAGAATGGAAATGGAATTGCTTATCCCGCTTTTCAAATATCATAAATAGGAAATATTGTCTCCAATTCTGTTTTTGACAAACCGTTATTTCCCAAAAACAATTCTATAAATTTTTGTGTTTTTGGATTTTTGAAACTATTCATAATTTTATGATAAATATTCAGTTGTTTTTTTTTATCTATTTTTGTTGGGAAATAGATTTCATTCAAATGATTTTCAATAGCAAATGGTCCTATTTCAATCAACGCATAATTTAATTTATAAGCACTATTACCATTCCCTCTATTCACTACTAGAACGGGTTCCATTCTACCATCTTGGTCTATGTACTGTTTCTTCTCATCGTTTTTAAACTCTTTCAATACAAATGTATTATCTTTTGATATGTTTGAGTTGTAAATTAATATAGTATCCCCTTTATTATCGGTTAGTTCATCTTTATGTTCATTCCATACTATTTGACCAGTTCTAACTTTTAATCCCATCTTTTCTAATGTGGTTGATCCTTCGAATATTTTTTTTAATTCTGTTGAATTATCTGTAAATATGTAATTGTCGTTAAATAACATAGAATAGCTACATTCAGCAGCTAGCATTTGTGTAGTATTTTTTTGAATAATTAATCCGAATGTAGATTGTTCTGTATCAATAAAATCATTTAGGTTACTATAGTCATCAATTTTTATGATTGTACATGTTTCTTTAATATAATTTCTTATTTTTGAGTAATAAAGCGAGTTTAAGAAACTCTTTGGAATTATCAGAGCTAATAGACCTCCTGGATTTAACATTGATATTGAATGAAGAATAAATAAACCAAATATATTCGGTCTACCGTGAATAAATTCTTCATATTCCTTAGGCACATCTGTCTTCTTACACACGATATATGGGGGATTACCAATGATTAAATCATATTTTTTATTGGGTTTAAATTTAATAAAATCTTGATTAATCAAGTTTACTGTATTTTTAAATGTTAAGCCTGTTATAGAATCAAAAACAGTTTTATTATATTCGATCGCATCTATTACTACATCATTGTAGTGGGTATCACAATAATTAATAATCTCACCTGTTCCACATGAAGGTTCAAGAATATTTTTGATAGATGATTTATTCTCACCTAAATGCTCAACTATACTTTTGTCTAGCTTCTCAATTATAGAGTTAGGAGTTATGAAAATACCAAATGCCTTTTTTTCAGCTTTTGTAAGGCGTTTAGTCAGTTCAAGTGTAAGATTACTAAATTGATTCGTTTGAGTAGACATTGTTTTTGTTAATAATTATTCTTATATTTCTATATCAATTTTAAATTAAAATTGATTTAAATTGATGTATATAATTATATATAAATCAATATGACAGAAGAAATCAACTTTGACCAGTTACAACTTCCAATTTCACCTTTTGTAAAGGCATATCCAAATGAATTACAAAAAGACATCTACGAATACATAAGTAATATGGATGACATTCATAGAAAAGCTTATATAATAGCATATGAACATTTAGGAACATCTTTTAATATAGCACGTAGTAATGGGTTTAAATCTTGGAAAGCATCTAAATAGCAAATCGAACACTTTTAGATTTATTGGTTTTGCGTTTCAAAAGTCTACGTCTTGTTTTACGACCACCACCTCCGGTTTGTGTAGTAGGCAAAGGATTTTCAAAAGTATTAATAGACTGTGTGGTGCGTTTAGAAATTTGTTCAGCCATTTTCTTTTTTTCCTCCAGTTCTTTTAAGCCCTGTTTTACATTTTCGGTTGTGGTCATAAACGCATCTGATGCGGTTGTAATGGCTTTAGAACTCGCTTCTATTATAGCACTAGCCGCTTTTGATCCATCATTCAGTATTTTACCAAATTCCACAATTGCGCCAACACCAGGCACCGCGGCCATCATATCAGTTCCCACTTTGACAATGCCAGAACTAGCAGCACTAACCGCATCTGTTCCTGCTTCAACACCAACTTTTACAGCCTCTTTAAAAGGTTCTTCGGAGGATTTCACTATGACCTCACCGATTTCACCTGCATTTTCAATTGCTTCTTCTAGTTCTTGTTTTATAACTGGATCATTCATCGCATCGTTAAATGATTCGGCAAGTTTTCCACTAATTTCAGCAGTTGTTTTCGCGGCTTCTTGAACACTATTGGTTACTGCTTCACTTCCTAAAACTTCATTTACACTATTTAACGCTGCCGTAGATGATTGTTCAACTGTATTTTTTACACTAGAAACAGCATTTCCAATATGTTCATTCGCTTTTTCAAGATAGTTATCTGTAGGATTGTTTATTTTCTCAAGACCTAAAGTATTAAGACCTATGTCTTCCGCTTTATTGACAATACTAGATGCTGCGTTGCTAAGTTTGTCTGAAGCAATATCTATGATTCCTTTTCGTTCATCGTAAGGTATAGAGCCGCCCTTTTTAGATGTTCGGTTTTTTCTATAACGGTGAATACGTCTTGTAAATATAGGCATACTTTATATTATAATAAGAAGTTTAAATTATTATAATAGCATATTATTTTTATACATCTTATTTATTTATTTTGTTTATTTATTTTGTTTGCATTTTTTTAAAGTCAGCAAAGGAAATACCAAGTTTTTTGTTAAAAACTTTTCGCTCTATTTTTTGTAAAAAATGAAAGTTCGCAAATTTACCTTCATATGTATAACGATTCGCACGTTCCTTCAATATTAATTTTTCGTTTTCCTTGGTTTCTACGGTAGGTTTATTTGGAATGCTGTTTTTAGGAGGTGCAGCCATACTTATTTTACCGCCAGCTTCTTTATTATAGCTCTTAAATTTGGCAAATACATTCTTTTTTTGTTCAACTTGTATATTTTTTTTTGCTGCTTCTTCTGCTTTTATTCTTTCTTCGGCCTCTTTTGCTTTTTTTAATTCATACTCTTTAGTCCATTTTGCTTCGAACAATTTTAATTCTTCTTCCATATCAACAAATAGTGGCGCACAATTAAATAATTTTACATATTTTCTGGCTACAACTTCTAAATATCTATATGGAATGGTTGAATCAGAATAATATTTGAACGATTCTTTATCCTTATCATAAATCATTAATACATTTCCTTGTGGTGTTTTTTCTATTACATAGCAGTTTTTAAGTTTATCGATTCGTTTATGAACAACACATTCCTTAACACGCATTTCAGCAATATGCTTAAGTTTTTGTAATCCATCAGGTGTGTTCATTTGATTGGTGAATTCATTCAATTTTTCTGTTAGTTCATTTATTTGTTCTTTTCTATATTCGTTTCTTTCTTGAAGTGTGGTTTCTTCTACTAGTTCATCACCATCTTCATTAAACGTTTCAATATAATTAACAGTATCCGTATCTTCTTCCATTTCTTTTTTATAATGGTTGATTTGTTGTTCAATTTCACATATATCGTTTTTAATAGTTTCGAGTGAATTAGTGTAAAATTCTTCCAATAGGTGTTCTTTTTCTGTTATTTCTTCTTTCGTAAATATCCATTCTTTATTCAATTGTCTGATAATATCTACATATTTATCTTCATATTTTGATAATAATTTTGTTTCTTCTGGAGTTGTATCTTCATTTACATTACTCTGTTCATTATCAGAATCTATGTCAGAATACACTTCCCAAATGTCTGGATACATCAATTTATTATATCTCGTAAACAATTTGTCCAAGAAAAAATGCAATCGAAAAACAAAATAACGTGCAAAAGGCGGTATGCCGTATGTATAAAAATACCATATTGCCCAAATAAAAAAAATAGTTTTATCAATATTCATTTTATATTATAAGATGTAAATGTTTTTAAGTGTTTTCCGCAGAAAGATTTTTAATTCGTTCGTTAAATAAATTGTTCACTTCAATTGATAAATTAGGTAATTGAATTAGTTCGTAGTTTTTCTCTTCAGCATCAGGATGTAGTCTGACTAAGTATAAATCTTTGATTTTTTTTTCATATTTAGATTCCAATATATATTTATATGTATTTAATTGTAACGCATAATGCCAGAAGTTAGAGTCTGGAAGATGACAAATAAGAGGTGTAATCGCAAAACGATTAAACTGATTTATTCTGGTGATAAGTTTCGAGCGTTTCCAGTCATAAATAGACAATGTCCCATCTGGGTTTTCGTAAACCATATCAATAGAACCAGCAATTTTTACATCTTCGTCATAAATAGTCCACTCTGTTCTATATGGTTTCAAGTGTTGATGGTCTTTAATAAACTGAATAAAGTATTGCCATTCGATTGATGTTTTGTCAAGCAATTTTCCCTTGTCCATCATATAGATTTCAAAAAGTTCTTTATTACTATATTCGAATTGAAATCTTTTATCATTATGAAAACACTCTATTTCATAGTGAAGATCTGTTCCTGCACCAGCTACTGCATTTTTATTAGAGTCCCACATATTCTTAATTTGGTCTGGTGTTAATCCCCAGTATTTGTGTCCTTCTTTCCAGTTTTTTCCCTTCATCATATTTTTAATCACTTCATCGGCATTAAATTGTGGAAAATGAGTATGATTCCAAGTAGTCACCGATGTATATTTTACATCAGGATCTGTTAAAATACAATATTTATGTCCCTCTTCGAAAAACTGAATATTGGAATCACGCGGATGTTGATTGCGAATAGATAATACTTTGTGCAAAACAGACTTCATAGTAAATATAGTTTGAAATATTTATTATCTTATTTAACAAATCAATTTTATTATTTAGAATAAAAGCTAACGATTGTTTTAGTCTTTTGATTAGCAAATAATATATTTCTTATGAATTACATTAGTATAACCAATATCTATTAGTTCGTCGCCCTTATCAAAGTCTAATATATTATATCCATGTAATACTTCGGATGGAACATAAAATTTATTTATCTCTCCAATCGGAACTTTACAATTTTCATTTATGGAAGCCATTGGATTGTTGAAGTTACTTAAAAGAATTTTTACTGTTCTACACAACATACTTTTGAGTGAAGTGATTGGAGTGTCATCATATTCTAGGTCTTCGTATGGTGTAATAAAAGTAATATTCAAATAATTACTATCATGTTCAACTTCGATTAGTTCGTTACTTAATGTACCTCCATCAGCATAGAGTTGATTATTAAAAGAAATTGGTGGAAACATCCCTGGAATAGCAGAGGAAGACATTAAAAGCAATACTTTATTGATGTCATCTTGGTCTTCAAATGTATATATATCAAGTTTTCCTGAATATATATTAGTTGCACCAATTAATGTGTGAATGACAGGTGGATTTGGCATAATCTGTATTACATTAGTCAGTGTTTTATATAGAGGATCTGTATTTAATAGTGATAAACCAGTTGGTATCACATTATATATCATGCGGTTTTGGATAGATGAATATAAACGCTCCGCATTCTTAATTCCTAAATTGATATTATTGTAATATGATAAAAAACCGGCATTTAAAGCACCAGCTGATATACCAGTATATAAGTCATATTTTTTTGGTTGATTTTGATTGATACGTTTTAAAATACCAATTTCTACAGCACCAAATGAACCTCCACCACTAAATGATAGTTGGTTTAAAGCATTCGATAATGATATAATACTTAACAAAATAAATATATAATTCATTTAATATATGTATTTATTTAATTACATTTAACTATTTTCATTATATTTTTGCTTTATTTCTTTAACTTCGTTTTTTAGATTTTGGATTTCTTTCACTAAAAGTGCTATTAGTCCATTATAATTAATAGATTGCATTTGTTCTCCATCTTTCTCTCCATTGACCAAAAATGGAAATTCTTCTTGAACTTCATGCGCTAAGAAACCCATGTCGTGTCTTTCATTTATATCATATTCTATTGGTCTTAATTTATCGATTGTATGATTGTTGCAAAGTTGTTGAATATTCGTTTTTAAACGATAATCTGATGTAGCATTAAATGAACTTGCTGTTACTAACCCACTACCAGATATATTCACACCGCTTATACCAGTTGTTTGGAAATAAATTGTATTTGTTCCTGAGCTATTTGTTGTTATTATAGTATTACCACTACTATCTATATAAAAAGAACTTTTATTGTTACCATTTGTTATATCTCTTGTAGTTATAGTTCCATATACATCAATCGGATATTGTGGATTACTATTTTTTATACCTAAACCATTAGATGTAAATCTTCCTATTTCGTTATTGTTTATGTAAAAGTTATGATTCCCGCTCGCATAATATCCAATTGTGTTACCAGCTATCCAAGTTAAATACTGATTGTTATTGCCATTAAAATACAGAAAACTTGTATTTATATTTCCATTTACATCTAAAGTATAACTTGGACTAGCAGTTCCAATACCAACATTGCCGCTGTTATAATAAATATTTGTTCCAGATGTGGTCCATTGACTTCCAGAATATGGAGAACCATTTTGATACAATAACCCTGATAAATTTATATTACCGCTTACATCTAATGCGTAGGAAGAAGGAGATGTTTTCCCTACACAAACACTGCCTCCATTTGGATTTAACAATAATGGATATACTGGGTCTGAAGATCCATCATACCTCCATGATTGTATAAAAGCATAATTATTATTGTATGGAGCAATAGTAATATAGTTTCCTGGTGTATTAAAGTTAGCATAATTAGTCGTTTGTACTACTAGACCTAATCTGGTATTATATTGTCCTGCTGAAATATTATATGAACATATCTGTGTATTACTACCATTTCCAATGAATACATTGCCAGTAGTTTTTGATAAATATACACTTGAGTCTGCGTTCAATCCATTATTTATATTTGCGTTTCCACTTACGTCTAATGTGTAGGAAGTAGAGCCTTGTTTTTTTATGCCAACGTTACCATATTGATCAATAGATAATAATGTTGAGTCTAATGTATATGGATTTGAGCTTGAAGATGTGTTATTTATACTAAAATAGTTATTACTATTACTTATAGTATAGTTTTGCGATCCAATATTATTCATTTTAATTTCAGTTGTAGTTCCATTTGCTGATAAAATAGT
>JACCDP010055095.1_pt1 | contig 15575 bp, 12 predicted proteins | sample 7445841 | NCBI WGS metagenome assembly JACCDP01 (sample SAMN15323441, study PRJNA562643) | freshwater metagenome | isolation source: river surface water | place: USA:Blue River Watershed | collected 2017-08-17 | reverse complement strand
CGGTGGTGGAGGAACGATCCGGGCTTGGGGATGAAGTGGCTCGAGCGCTCGCCGCATGTTTTGCGCGTTTTGTGCCTTATCGCGGCTGGGCCGAGTTGGGATGGCCGCGAAGAGGCGCAAGAGGCGCAGGAGGGGGTGGAGTTCGATGCGGAGGAGGGTTCGGTGGTGGAGGAACGATCCGGGCTTGGGGATGAAGTGGCTCGAGCGCTCGCCGCATGTTTTGCGCGTTTTGTGCCTTATCGCGGCTGGGCCGGGTTGGAATGGCCGCGAAGAGGCGCAAGAGGCGCAGGAGAGTGTGGGGTTCGATCTGGAGAAGGGTGCGGTGGTGGAGGAGCGATCCGGGCTTGGAGATGAAGTGGCTTGAGTGCTCGCCGCGCGTTTTGCGCCTTATCGCGGCTGGGCCGAGTTGGGATGGCCGCGAAGAGGCGCAAAAGGCGCAGGAGGGGGTGGAGTTCGATGCGGAGGAGGGTTCTGTGGTGGAGGAGCGATCCGGGCTTGGAGATGAAGTGGCTTGAGTGCTCGCCGCACGATTTGCGCGTTTTGCGCCTTATCGCGGCTGAACGGGTTGGAATGGCCGCGAAGAGGCGCAGGAGGGGGTGGAGTTCGATCCGGGGAAGGGCGCGGTGGTGGAGGAACGATCCGGGCTTGGGGATGAAGTGGCTTGAGCGCTCGCCGCACGATTTGCGCGTTTTGCGCCTTATCGCGGCCAACCCTTTTCGTGCCGTGTGCGGCAGGTCTTCTAGGACATGCCCGATTTCGGGGTGATACCGGTTTCGCGGCGTGGGGTCCCGGCTGCGATCACCCTCGGTGATGAAACCGCCGCCCAACCCCGTCTTTGAACTCTGCGATCAGGTGCGGTCGACTGCGTTCGACCTGCACCGGCACCTCCGCCACGGCCACCTAGAGAAGGTCTACGAGAACGGCCTCCTGCACCGGTTGCAGCGGCAGGGGCTCTCCGCCGTCTCCCAGTGTCCGCTGTGGGTCCGCGACCGGGATGGGACACCGATCGGAGAGTTCTTCGCTGACATCCTCGTCGAGGATGTGCTGATCATCGAGGTCAAGGCGGTGAAGTGCCTCTTGTCCGAACATCTCGCTCAAGTCCTCGGATACCTGCGGGCGTCGGGGAAGGAGCACGCCCTGCTGGTGAATTTCGGAGCGCCGCGGCTGGAGATCCGCAAGCTGGTGCTCTCGTCGCAGGAACCCTTTTGCCCGGAAAACCACGAGGAGTTGCAAGGCTGAGGGACGATTCCGTCCTGCCTGAAGGTCATCCCTTCCTGCGCATCAGAAGCCTGGTCGCGACCCGAGCCATCGCGGCGGGTGGCTCCGTGTGCGCGGAGACGCGCGGTCGGCTCACGTTTCCTCAGCCACCACCGGATTCGTCAGCGCCCCGATCTTCTCGATGTCGATCGTGACGGTGTCGCCGGGCTGCAGCCAGACGGGCGGATTGCGGGCGAAGCCGACACCGTGCGGGGTGCCGGTAAGGATCACCGTGCCGGGGAGGAGGGTCTTGCTGGAGCTGAGGAAGGCGATGAGGGCGGGGACATCGAAGATCATGTCGTCGGTCCCCCAGTCCTGCAGGACGGCGCCGTTAAGGATCGTGCGGATCCGCAGGGCGTTGGGATTCGGGACCTCGTCGCGCGTCACGAGCACGGGTCCGAGCGGGCAGAAGGTGTCGAAACCCTTGCCTTGGCACCATTGCCCGCCGCCGCCGTCGCGCTGCCAGTCGCGGGCGGAGACGTCGTTGGCGCAGGTGTAGCCGAGGACGTGGTCGAGGGCGCGCTCGCGGGGGACGTTCTTGGCGGCGCGGCCGATGACGACGGCGAGCTCGCACTCATAGTCGACCTTGTGGCTGGGCAAGACGCGCGGCAGCACGATGGGGTCGCCCGGGTGCTGGACGGCAGCGGTGTTCTTCATGAACAACACCGGGTGGGGCGGCAGTGGGCTGTTGCTCTCGGCGGCGTGGCGGCGGTAGTTGAGCCCGATGCAGAGGAGGTTGGGCGGCGCGACGGGTGCGAGGAGCTTGCCCGGGGTGAAGGCGGGACCGGTGACCTCAAAGTCACCGAAGATGTCGCCGGAAACGGCGCGGGCGGAGCCGTCGGGGTGGAGTACGGCATGGGCGGGACCGGCAGAGGTGAGATGGCGGATGATCTTCATCGGAAGGCGGGGAGGGGTTGGGGAAAGGGAGACCGCCAGCGCGGCGGGAAGGCAAGGTGAGACCGGGAGGACGTCGGAGACGAGGTGGGCGGGCTTCGGCGGCGTGTGAGTACGAGGCCGGCCGTGGTCGAGGCGCGGCTCCGACCCGCGCGAGCGCCCCTCCGCCGATCACCGGGCCCGTTCACCCCTCCGCGGCTGATCCCGACGCCGACGCGCCATCCCGCGACGGGTCAGTTCCGATAGTGGCTCTCCCACCAGTGCACGAGTTCGGCGTCGGTGGGCTTCGCGGACAGCCCGCGCTGGCGAAGCGGACGCTCGTAGGTTTTCGCCCGGGTATCGGCGATGATCTCGGCGACGGTGGGCTTCGTCTCGGGCGTGCCGCCCATGTCGCCGGTGGCGCGCATCCAGTCCTCCAGACGTCCGCGGAGTTCGCGCAGCGTGGCCGCGTGTTCCGGCAGCGCGGCGAGGTTACGAGTCTCCCACGGGTCGGCCTCTAGGTCGTAGAGTTCCTCCGGCGGCCGGGTGGGGGCGAGGAACGCCGCCTGCGCGGGCGTGAGCTTACCTTCGGCGTGCAGCAGCCGCAGGAGGGGCAGCACCGGGTACTGTACTTCCTTATAGCTGCTGTGCTGGGTGTACGGCAGCTCGGGACGGAAGTTGCGGATGTAGTTGAACCGCGCGGTGCGCACGGAGCGGATCCGGTCGTCGGCGTCGCCCGCGCGGTCGCGCGCGCCCACGATGAACTCGCGGCGGGGTTTTTGTTCCGGGAGGAACGGCACGCCCTGCATCACGGCCGGCACCTCCAGTCCCGCGAGGCGCAGGCAGGTCGGCGCAAGGTCGACGAGACTGACGAGTTCCTCGCGCACCGTCCCGGGCGCGATGCGGCCCGGCCAGCGCACGATCAGCGGCACATGCAGACCGCCGTTGTACAGCCATTGCTTGTCGCGCACGTGGGGCCGGCCGTTGTCGCCGAAGAACATCACGATCGTGTCCTGCGCCACGCCTTCGCGCTCCAGGGCGGCGAGCACTTCGCCCACCATGGCGTCGAGGGCCTCGATGCTCCGCAGGTAGCCGGCCCAGTCGCGGCTGGCCAGCGGATGGTCGGGATAGATCGGCGGCAGGGGCGCGTCGCGGTGGCGGGCCTCGGTGACGGTTTCGTTCACGAAGGGCCGGTGCGGGTGCTTCAGCTGCAGTTGCGCGAAGAAGGGCTGCCCGGGGCGCCGCTTCCTCCAATCGGGTCCGTCGAACATCTTCCGCGGCTCGAAGATGAAGTTGTAGTCCATCTTGCCCCACCGCGTGGACTCGGGCCCTTGGCCGTTCGTCGCGAAATACCCGGCGGCCCGCAGCCGCTCGGGCAGGGTGCGGACGTCCGCCGGCAGCGGCCGCGGGTCCTCCGTGCGGTGGTGCTGGCAAGCGATGCTGGTCTGGTGCACGCCGGTGATGAACGCCGAGCGCGAGGTCGAGCAGATGGGCGCGGTGGTGAACGCGCGGTTGAAGCGGGCGCCCTCGGCGGCGAGCCGGTCGAGGTTCGGCGTCCGCACGTGCGGGTAGCCATAGCAGGCGAGTTCGGGCGAAAGGTCGTCGGCGATCAGCCACACGACGTTGGGCCGCGTCGCGGGTGCGGCGGGCGCGGTCGCGGCGAACCACGCGGGGAGCAGGAGGAGCGAGAGGGAGCGGAGGGTGTTCACGGCAATTCGTAGACCTCGACGAGGGCCTCGCCGGTGGTGCCGCCGAGGCCCGAGACCTGGGCGGTGTAGCCACGGCCGGCGGGGAGGACGACGACCAGCGCCGCGTCGCGGCTGCGCTCGGGCAGGGCGAAGGCTGCCACCGAACGGAACGTCGCGGCGAGCACGGGATCCCAGTCGTCATTTTCGGCGATCCGGGTTCCGTCGGCCGCGAACACTTCAAGCCGCGGGTTCGCGAGCGTGCCCTCCACGCCGAGGGCGGCGAGGCCCGGGCCGACGCCGCGGATCAGCACGCGGCGCGTGCCCGTGCCGGCGACGTACAGGCCGGCGATGAGGATGTCGCCGCCGGCGCCGACGCGGTTGCGGGCGGAAAGGTTGACGATGCGGCCTTGGCTGGAGCCGCCGGTGTCGTAGGCCTCGACCAGCACCGTGCCGCCGGCGGGTCCCGCGGCCTGCGCGGTCGCGGCGCCGTCGATCGGTTGCAGCAGGGCGGCGTCGCGGCTGGCGTTGCCGAAGGGAAACGCGCCGAGCGCCGCCATGACGGGCGCGAGCGGCGCGGGCCAGTCGTTGTTCTCGGCGGCGCGAACCGGGCCGCGGTAGACGGTGAGGTGCGGATCTGCCATCGCGCCCGCGAGCCCGAACGCCGCGAGCGTGGGACCGGCCGCCCGCACGAGGAGGTCGCGCGCGCCGCCGCTCACCACGAAGCCGACCGTCACCGGCGAGTTGGCCGCGAGGGTCGTGCGCAGCGAGAGGTTGGCGAGCCACGCGCCCTCGCGCGCGGACGGCGCGGCGGGGTTCAGGGCCGGGCCGGTGGTCGCTTCGTTGGAGGACTGCGGACTTGCGCCGGCGGCGTTGAATGCGGTCACCCGGTAGACATGGGTCGCGCCGGCCGTCGCGGTGGCGTCGGCATACGCAGTCGTGTTCGCCGGCAGCGTCGCGAGCAGCTGCCACTCGGCGGAGGTCGCGGCGCGGCGCTCGACGCGGAAGCCGGTCTCGTTGGATGCCGGATCGGTCCACGTCAGGGCCACGCCCGACGCGTTCACCGCGGCGAGAAGGCCGGCGGGGGCCGCGGGCGCGACGGCCGGAGAACTGGCGAAATAGTCCTCGACGCCCTCGCGGATCGCGCGCGCAACGAGGCGATGGAAGGCGGCATCCTGCAGCGCGGCGTTGTCGGGCGTCGGCCGGTCCATGAACGCGACCTCGATCAGGATCGCGGGCCGGGTGGCGAGACGGTTCTCGCCGTAATTGCCGTTGAAGCCCTGCACGCGGCGGTCGGCCCACGTGGCGCTGTACTCGCGGCGGATCGCCGCGATCACGCGGCCGTGGACGGCATCGGCGAGGCGTTTGCTCTCGGTACCGAAGCCATTGTTCGTGTCGTAGAGTGTCTCGGAGCCCGTGCCGCCGCCGCCGTTGTTGTGAAGGCTCACGAGGACGTCGGCATTCACGTGGTTGGCCCAGAGCGGGCGGCAGCGGATGTCCTGGCTGAGGTGATCGTAGCCGGGCTCGTTCCAGACCGAGGCGGGCGCGCCGAGCGCCTTCACGTGGTAGCGCGCGGCCTCCTGCCAGCGGGCGAAGCCGCTCTCGCCGGTGCCGGCGGTGCGGTCGAGGTTGCGCGTCGGCAGCACCTCGGCGCCGGCGGCCTGCAATTCGTCGCGCACAAGCGTGATCATGTCGTGGTTCACGAAGTCCTCGACGATGCCCTGCCAGTAGCCGCGCTGGAGGACCCAGTTTCCCGCCGCGTTCTGATAATAGCCATGACCCGGGCTCACCGCGATGCGGCGCAGGCCGAGCGCAGCCGTGGCCGGTGCCACGGGGTCGGGTGTCTCCCGCAGGGCGCGTCGGGCAAGTGCGGCGTCGCCGGGCGCCAGTAACTCGTGCAGCGGCACCCCGGCGACCGCGGTGTGGACTTCGTAAGAAGCGAGGTCGCGGCCGAGAACGTCCCCCGCTGCGCGATGGATTCGCCGTGAGAATGCCTCGAACGCGGCGCTCCCCGGAACCAAGGCCGCGACTTCAGCGCTGAAATCGAGCTCGAGCCGCGAGCCGCGCAGGTCCGCTCGCAGCAGGCGCACGCCGGGCGCGGGATCGGATGCCAGCGCCGAAGCGATCGCGGCGGCGGCCTCGGCTCCCAGTCCGGCGGGCGGGTTACTCTGACCGATGTTGGCGCAAGCGGGGCCGGCCGCCAGCATCGGCAGCAGCAGGAGGGCCGGCGCGATGAGCCTGGATCGTCCGGGGCGCGGGGGCGTCATGGCGGTTACGATGCGGCGCGGGTTCGGGCGGGCAAATGCGCCGCGGGCCTCAGCTGGTGAATTCCTCGCCGCCGATGAACACCCTTCGCACGCGCAGCCGGCGATCGAGGACGACGACGTCGGCGCGTTTGCCGGGCGTGAGGCTGCCGGTCTCGTCGGCGATGCCGGCGCGCTCGGCCGGCGTGAGGCTCGCCATGCGGATCACCTCCGCGAGCGGAGCGGGCGTAAGCGCGCGCATGTTGTGCACCATCGTGTCGAGGCCGACGACCGAGCTCGCGAGGGCGCCGCCCCCGGGCACGAAGCCGACCTTACCGTCACTTTCGATCCACTCGCCGTCCTCGACGCAGCCGAAGCGGTAACGGCCGGGCGGCTGGTCCAGCGCGCGGTTCGCGTCGGTCACAAGGCACAGTCGTCGCGGGCCGAGCTGGCGCCAGGCGAACTCGAGCAGTTCGGGCGAGAGGTGGAGCCCGTCGGCGATGACCTCGGTGCTCATGGCTTCGTTCGCGAGGACGAACTGTTCCATGCTGGCCTGCATGGGCGTGCCGTGGCGCTGGCGGAGCGAGGCCACTGAGCTCATCGCGCACCAGAAGTGGTCCACGTGCCGCACTCCCGCGCGGAAGACGCGGGCCATCTCGGCCCAGTTCGCGTTGGAGTGGCCGCACGTCACGAGGCAGCCGCGCCGGCGGGCGAAGCGGCAGAAGGCTTCCGCACCCGGCAGCTCGGCGGCGCAGGTCGCGATCCGGATGATCCCGGTCGCAAAATGCCGCCGGTACTCGCGGGCGTCGGGGTCGCGGCGCCCGGCCGCGGGATGGCACCCCACCTTGTCGGGCGCGAAGTACGGTCCGTAGAAGTGCACCCCGGCGATCCGCGCCCCCGCCGCCAAATCCGCTTCGCGGCGAACCTCGCGGCACGCCCGCAGCATCGCGGCGATCCGCTGCGGGGAGCCCGTCGTCGTGGTCGGGAAGATCGTCGTCGTCCCGTGCCGCGCGTGCGCCCGGCAGGCCTGCCGCACCGCCTCCGGCGTTCCGTCCATGAAATCCGCCCCGTCCCCTCCGTGCACGTGGATGTCCACGAATCCGGGCACGATGTAGCCGCCGCGGGCGTCGACTTCGATCGCGCCGCGGGCCGGCCGGAGGCGGCCGACGCGGCGGATCCGGCCTCCGGCGCACTCGACCGCCGCATCGGCGAGGAGTTGGTCGGGCAGCACAAGGGTGCCGTTGCGGAACACGAGGGACGGGGCGGGGGAGCGCGGCATCGGGGTGATCGTGGCGGGAGCAAAGCCGGCCGGCCGGGCGGGTGCAACGGCCGCGCGGGCCGGGAGGTTTGGGGTTGAGGCGCCGCCGGCGCCACGTCTCGTGTTGCCGGTCCTCCCATGAAACGACCGCTTCCGTTCCTGTTCGGCCTCCTGCTGGTCCTCGCCGGCGCGCTGTCGGCGCCATCGCACGCCGCGGCGGGTGGCGTCGTGGTGGGCGTCGTCTCCAACCAGGCGACCGGCGACCTGCTGGCCGGGGCGAGCGTCCGCCTGGAGGGGGCCGCGGCCGAGGCGGAGAGCGAACGCGACGGTTCGTTCACGCTGCCGGCGCCGGCGGGGACGGCGACGCTGGTCGTCTCGTTCGCGGGCCTCGAGACGGTGCGCCGCACCGTCGAGGTGCCGGCGGGTGGGCAGGTGCGGGCCGACGTCGCGCTGACGTCGGCCGTGTACCGCCTGGAGAAGTTCACCGTGAGCGGGCTGCGCGAGAGCCAGGCGCTGGCGATCCAGCGGCAGAGCCAGGCGGAGAACGCGAAGACGGTCGCGGCGGCGGATTCCTTCGGCAACCCGGCGGCCAATCCGGGCGAACTGCTGATGCGCCTGCCGGGCGTCGCGGTGAACTACACCTCGGGTGAAGCGGTGGAGATCTTCCTGCGCGGGATGGGCACGAGCTTCATCTCGCTGATGACCGACGGCAACAACCTCGCCTCGTCGGTCGGCACGTCCTCCAGCCGCGACTTCCAGCTCACGGCCCTCGACACGGGCAACATCGAGACCGCCGAGATCGTGCGCGCGCCGACGCCCGACATGCCGGCCAACGCCATCGCCGGCTACCTGAACCTGATCTCCCGGCGCGGCTTCGACCGCCGGGGCCGCCGGGTCGACCTCACGGTCGGCACGCGCTGGACCGACCTGTACTCGGGCAGGAGCCCGTCGAAGGACCCGGCGCGGCTCGACCTCGTAACCCTCGCGTTCTCCGACGTGTACGGCGTGTTCGGCGGCAACCGGAACCTCGGCGTGGCCTTCAACGTGAGTCATCGTTCCGCGCCGACCTTGACCGATGCCGTGGGTGGCATCGGCGCGGCGGCCGCGGGCGCGGGTCACGTGTTGCCGACGGCGGCGAACGGACTCGCGACGCCCCTGCTGCGGGCGATGGGTTCGGGCGAAACCTACGCGCCGACGCACAAGCAGAACGTCGGCCTCAACCTCGATTACCGTCTCAGCGAGCGGACTTCCCTCCACTGGAGGAACACCCTCAACCTGAACGTCACGCCCGAGACCTCGAAGATCTACCGGCAGTCGACCTCGACGACCGCGGCGGCGGCGAGCTTCGAGCCGGGCAGCACCTACGACCTGCAGCGCGCGCTACCCATCGCGGGCTCGGTCTCGGAGGTGTTCTCCGGGCAGTCGCGCAAGAAGGCCTCGACCTACGCGGTGTCGGGCGGTCTCGAGCACCGCCTGGCGGGCGGGGCGGGGATCCTGACGTTTGACGCCAACTACTCGCGCGCGACCACGTGGTACCCGATCAACGCCGACCTCACCGCGAACGTGACCGGCATCGGCTGGGAGATCGACCGCCGCGGACGCCCCTCCTGGTATCCCGCCTTCCGGCAGACCGCCGGACCCTCGATCTACGACCCCGCCAACTACACGCCGCGCACTTACATCCGCCGCTCGTACCGGGCGCCCAACGAGCGCGCCGGCCTGCGGCTCGATCTCCGCCGCAACCTCGCGACCGCGCTGCCCGTGTATTGGAAGGCCGGCGCCCGCTGGGAGCGCGATTGGCGCAGCCAGAACACCGATGTGCAGAACTACACCTACGCGGGCCCGCGCGGCATCGGGCCGTTCCTCGGCGCGCAATTCGTCCAGGCCGCGGGCAACTACGGCCCGTTCCCCTTCCTGCTCGCGCCCGGCGCCGGCGGCGCGGCCGACATCACGGAGCGGACGGAGCTTTGGACGCAGACCGCGGCCGACGCCTACAACAGCGTGACGAGTTCCTTGCAGGGCGACGCCAGCTTCATCGAGACGATCGGCGCCGCGTATGGTCAGGGCGGGGTGAAGCTAGGTCCCGTCCGCGTGCTGGCGGGCCTGCGCGTGGAGCGCACGGAGAACGAAGGCACCGCCTACCGGCGCAAGACCTCGGCCGCGGCGGGCACGACGTCGGTGACGAGCCTGCCACCCGCGGCGAACGCGGCCCGCGCGCTGGCGCAGTTCGCCGCCGGCAAGTTCACCTCGGGCGGGGATTACGTGAACGTGTTTCCCGGCGTCCATGTCGTGGCGGAGCCTCGTCCCCGGCTGCAGCTGCGCGCCAGCTACAACAAATCGATCACGCGCCCGCCGGTCGCCAACCTGCTGCCGACCACCAACGTCAACGACGACACGCGGCTCATCACCACCGGCAACCCCGAGCTGCGGCCGTACACTTCGGACAACTTCGAGGCGGCCGTGCAGCGGTACTTCGAGCCGGTGGGGCTGTTCGAGGTGAGCGCGTTCCTGAAGCAGATCACGAATTACACGCGTTCTTTCGACACGGCCGTGACCGAAGGAGCCGACAACGGATTCGAGGGGCAGTTCGTCGGCTACACGCTGCGACAGGTACGCAACGTGGGCAGCGCGCGGATCCGCGGCGTCGAGCTGAGCTACCAGCAGCAGTACAGCTTCCTGCCGGGCTTCTGGCGCGGCTTCGGGTCCTTCGCGAACTTCACTTACACGCAGGCGGAGGGGGACTTCGGCGGGCTCGCCGTGCAGAACCGCATCGCCAACCAGCGTCCGCGCGCCGCCAACGCCGGCCTCTCCTACGTCGGCCATGGCGCCCAGCTGCGGCTGCTGGCCAACTGGAACGACCGCTACTACCGGAGCGGAGACGGTAATGCCGCGGTCTACAGCGACCCGCGGCTGATCGTGGACTTCAAGGGTCAGTACCGCATCAACCGTCGCGCCGAACTCTATGTCGAAGTCATGAACCTCACGAACGAGTTCGCGCAGACGTTCGTCCGCGAAGGCGGTCTCAAGTACAACGCGCAGAAGCAGGGCACGCTCTACGCGACCGGCGTGAAGCTCACGTTCTGAGCCGGCGGCCCGGCGCCCGACTCATTCTCCAGGATCGCGCTCGGGATTCCGCCGCCGGCTTACTTCGCCAGGAAGAGCGGGGCGCCGGGGCCCATGGGGATGCCGAGCGCGATCCAGGCGATGAGGAGGGCAGTCCAAGTGACGGTGAACCAGAGCGAGTAGGGGAGCATGGTGGCGATCATGGTGCCGATGCCGGCCTTGGGCTCGTACTTCTGCGCGAAGGTGAGGATGAGCGGGAAATAGCCCATCAGCGGCGTGATGATGTTCGTCACGCTGTCGCCGACGCGGAACGCGCCCTGCACCAGTTCGGGCGAGTAGCCGAGCAGCATGAACATCGGCACGAAGACCGGCGCCAGCAGGGCCCATTTCGCCGAGGCGCTGGAGATGAGCAGGTTCACCGTGGCGGCGAACAGCACCAGCGCGACCATCAGGACGATCGGCATCTTCTGCAGCCCGAGGTGCGTGATGAATTCCGCCCCGCTCACCGCGAGGATGATCCCGAGGTTGGTCCAGTTGAAGTACGAGATGAACTGGGCGGCGAAGAAGGCCAGGACGATGAACGTCGCCATGGACTTCATCGTGGCCGACATGCCGGCCATGATCTCGTGGTCGTTGCGCAGGGTGCCGGCCGCAATCCCGTAGGCGACGCCGGGGAGCAAGCCGTAGAGGAAGATGAACGTGCCGAGCCCCCGCATGAAGACCGACTGCTCGAAGGAGGGGTTCTTCGGATCGCGCAGGAAACCGTCGGCCGGCAGCACGCCCCAGAGCACGATCGCGGTGAGCGCCGCGACGCTGACGGCCGCCGCCCACAGCCCGCGGCGTTCCGCGGCGGAAAGGGGCTTCATCTCGTCGCGCGGCGCCGAGCCGCGGTACTCCCCGAGGCGCGGCACCACGATCTTCTCCGTGACCCATGTGCCGGCCGCGGTGACGACGAACGTCGCGACGAACATGAAGTAAAGGTTGGCCGTGGCCGCGACGGTGTACTTTGGGTTGATCAGGTGCGCCGCGGCCTCGGACAGGCCGGCGAGGAGGACGTCGACCGACCCCACCAGCAGGTTGGCGCTGTATCCGCCCGAGACGCCCGCGAACGCGGCGGCTAGCCCGGCGAGCGGGTGCCGGCCGATCGCGTGGAAGAGCGCCGCCGAGAGCGGGGTGAGGAGCACGTAGCCGACCTCGCTGCCGGCGTTGGACATCACGCCGGCGAACACAACCATCGGTGTGATCAGCCGCGCAGGGGAAGTGAGCACGGCGAGGCGCAGGCACGCGCCCATCAGGCCGGAGTGCTCCGCGATGCCGACCCCGAGCAGGCAGAAGAGTGAGATGCCGAGCGGCGGGAACGCCAGGAAGTTCTTCACCGGATCGAGCAGCACCCGGTGCAGGCCGTCGAGCGAGAGGAGGTTCACGACCGTCACCACCTTGCCCGTGGCGGGATTCTGCACGGAGACGCCGAGGGTGTGCAGGACCCAGGAGAGCACGAGCACGAGCGCGGCCAGCCCCGCGAAGAGGGTCGCCGGGTGCGGCAGGGAGTTGCCGGCCCGTTCGACGAAATTCAGAAGCGACTGGAAGGCCGAGGGCTTCGCCGGGGATGACTCAGGGGTAGTGGACATGCGGGAGGAAGCCCAGGAGGAGGCATTCCGCAAGCGGCGGGCGGGGGTCGAACTTGGGCGGCGGAGGAGACCAATCCCGCACAGCCACGAAGGAACACGAATTGAAACCAACGGGCTCGGTGCCGCCAATGGCCTTGGAGGCGGCTGCAGCCACGGATTTGGTGAGCGAAAGATTCGGTACGACGGTCCCGGCGGCGGGCATTTCGCCCACGAGTGGCGAGGGGTAGTACTACCGATCAGAAACGCCAGGCCAGGATCCGGCTTTTCTTCTGTCCTTGGGCGAGGTCGAGCAGGCGCGTTTCCCGCGCGGCATGGCGGCGCAGGAGTTGCTGCAGGCGAGGGAGGGAGTCGCGTTGCGAGACGAGCGTGGTGAACCAGCCGCAGAGCGACGGTTGGTCGGCGCTTTCGCGGATCATCCGCCCGATGAAACCGGCCTCGCCGCCGTCGCACCAGAGTTCCGCGGCGCCGCCGCCGAAGTTGCGGCCGGCGGAGGCGCGGCCGTGCAGGTTGCGGTTCTTGCGCCGGGTGGCGGCGAGGGCCTCGGCCGCGGAGCGATGGAAGGGCGGGTTGCAGAGGCAGAACGCGAAGCGTTCTCCGGGCGAGGTGACGCCTTGGAAGATGCTGCCCGGCTGGAGCTGTCGCCGCAGTTCCACGGCGTCTTGCAGCACGGGATGGGCCGCGACGATCCGCCGCGCGGAGGCGAGGGCTGCGCCGTCGACCTCGGTGCCGGCAAAGCTCCAGCCGTACTCGGCGCGGCCGATGATCGGGTAAATGGCATTGGCGCCTACCCCGATGTCCAACCCGCGCACGCCAGGGCCGCGCGGGACTACGCCTCCGTGGTCGGCTGCCAGCAGGTCCGCAAGGGCGTGCACGTAGTCGGCGCGGCCGGGTACGGGCGGACAAAGGTAGCCGTCCGGAATCGACCACGTGGCGATGCCATAGTGGAGAGCGAGCAGCGCTCGGTTCAGGGCGAGGACCGCCGCGGGGTCGGCGAAGTCGATCGTCGTTTCGCCTGCCGGAGAGGAGCGGATGTGCTTGGCCAGATCAGGTACTGCCGCGGAGAGGGCGGGGAAGTCGTAGCCGTGGCGGTGGACATTGCGCGGGTGCAGTCCCGGCTTGGGATCCGGCCCGCGGGGCTCCGCTCGGTTCACGCCCGACGTGAGGAGGGCCTGCGGGCGGCCTGGGAGAGGATCTCGATGAAGACCGACTTCGCTCCGGTGGCTGCTACTGCGTCGATCGCGGAGGCGACCGCCGGCAATTCCTGCGGTACGGCGGAGGCCTCGTCGGCGCCCACGCGGCAGTTGAAGATCCGAAGATCGGCGTCCGCCGGGAGTGGTTTCCGCCGTTCCCGAACCACGTACTTGCGCACCTCGTGCCGGATCGCGTCGCGGACACGGGCGTCGGCTTTGGCGGGATGCTGGAGCGGGAAGGATTTCTTCATGTGTGGATCGAAGTAACAGGTACTGAAGCAGGCATCCAGTACCTTGGAAGAAAAAGGACCCGATCCCGCTGTAGCGGAGTCGGACTCGCAGTCCCGCTCACGCTCCCGCCACAATGACCTGAAGGCCTTGTGCGCGCAGGGTGGCGACGAGGTCGGGCGGGGCCTTGGCGTCGGTGACGATCACATCGACCTCGGCGAAGTCGCAAAGGAAGAACGTCGAGCGCCGGCCGAACTTGGTGTGGTCGAGGCAGAAGATGACCTTGGCCGCGCCCTTCATCATCGCGCGCTGGATGTCGACGATCAGCGCGTGCGAGTTGTAGACGCCCTCGGCGGAGATGCCGCTGCCGCTGAGGATCGCGACGTCGGCGTGCATGCGGGAGAACGTCTCCACCGCGTGAGGTCCGACGAGCGTGCCGAGGCGCGGATAGATCACTCCACCCGAGAGGTGCACCTCGTGCCGCACGCTGGCGGAGAAGTGGTTCGCGACCGGCAGCGAGTTGGTGATGATCTGCGCGACCTTGTCGTCGAGTCGCTTGGCGACGTGGAAACAGGTCGTGCCACTGTCGATGATGACATTCTGGCCGGGCTCGATGAGCGCCGCGCAAGCCTCACCCAAAAGGTCCTTTTCCGTCACCTGATGGGTGTCGCGGACGTTGAAGACGAACTCATCGCTCTTCGAGGGCTGCAGCGAGCGGGCACCGCCATGGGTTCGACGGATGGGGCGGGACGCTTCCAATGCAGCCACATCGCGCCGAACCGTGGAAACCGAGGCGCCCACGTGTTGCGCAAGTTCTTCCAGCGAAGCGAATTCGGCCCTTTGCAGGTAGGCCTCTATCTTCGCTTGGCGCTCCTCGGGGTGCATATCGGTGAAATCTTTTGGAAGATTCTGGAGTAAATTGCAACGAAAACCTTGACTTGGTGGTAGATTTCACGCGAGTCTGGCGCCCATTTCCCGTCAGATTCTGCCATGTCTCTTCCTCCGCCACTCCCACACCGCGTCGAGATCGAGCATCTCGTGCGTCGGGCGATTTATGAGCGCGCGGGCAGGATGCTGCCCCGGGCGGCCCAGGCGCCGAATCCACTGCTGGTGAATGTCAGCGCGCGCCATTGCCACCTGACGCCTGCCGCGGTCGAGCAACTCTTCGGCAAGGGTGCCAAGCTCACGCCGATGAAGTGGCTGTATCAGAAGGACCAGTTCGCGGCCAAGGAGACGGTCACGCTCATCGGTCCGCGCAGTCGCGTCATTTCCAACCTGCGTATCCTCGGCCCCTGCCGCGACCTCAACCAGATCGAGCTCGCCCTAACCGATGCCATCGCGCTCGGCTTCGAGATCCCGATCCGTTCCTCCGGCAACATCGCCGGCACCCCGGGCTGCATGCTGATGGGCCCGGCGGGCTTCTTCGAAATGAAGGAGGGTGTGATCCGCGCTGCCCCGCACGTGCACATGAATCCCGACGACGCCGAGTTCCACGGCGTGAAGGCCGGCGACTACATGAAGCTCCGCGTCGGCGGGCCCTGCGCGACCACCTTCGACCGCCTCCTCGTCCGCGTGCACGCCGACTTCAAACTCGAGGTGCACATCGACACCGACGAGGGCAACGCCTGCGCGCTCGAGCCCGACACCCCCGTCGAACTCGTGAAGTGAACGCGCCCCGCCTTTTGCAACCCGTACTTACCAACACAAGGATCCAACAATGAATGACTCCATCGGAATGGTAGAAACCCGCGGCTACGTCGGCAGCGTCGAGGCCAGCGACGCCATGGTGAAGGCCGCCAACGTGACGCTCGTCCGCCAGGTGCAGATCGGCGGAGGCTTCGTCACCGTGATCGTCAAGGGCGACGTCGGCTCCGTGAAGGCGGCCGTCGAGGCCGGCGCCGAGGCCGCCAAGCGCGTCGGCGAGCTCATCTGCTCCCACATCATCGCCCGCCCCCACGGCGAGCTCGTGAAGTCGATCGGCGTCTGAGCCGCGGTCTCCCAACCTTAACCTCAACTTTTCACCACCATGGCTCAGGAAGCAGTCGGTCTGATTGAAACCAAGGGATTCTGCGCGCTCCTCGAGGCCGCTGACTCGGCCCTCAAGGCCGCCAGCGTCACGATGACGGGCTACGAGGCGGTCGGCAGCGGCT
>JACCDP010722780.1_pt1 | contig 15578 bp, 15 predicted proteins | sample 7445841 | NCBI WGS metagenome assembly JACCDP01 (sample SAMN15323441, study PRJNA562643) | freshwater metagenome | isolation source: river surface water | place: USA:Blue River Watershed | collected 2017-08-17 | reverse complement strand
TCTAATTTCATCAAGTCGTGTTGACGTTTTCTTTCATAAAGTTCATCAATGTTTAATTTTTCTGAAAAATCTTCAATATTATCCAATGTAAATATGCTTGACATTTTGTATTCTTATGTGAAAAAAAAATACAAAATCAAATGAATAAATTATGGATAAAGTTCATTAATGATTCTATTCTTTTCTTCATTTGAAAAATTATCAAACTTACGCACTATTCCACGCAATACTAATCTAGATGTTTCATTAACATTTTTATATATTCTTTCCCTCTCTTTAAATGGATAATTCTTTATACTCTCATAATCATCTGATATTAATATTATATTATCATTGGCCACATTTACAATGCCTAAATTTACATAATCCCTTTTTAGTATGGAAGAAACTAAATGTTTAATTGCTCTATAAAATTTATCCACAAAAAATTTACATTCTGATAATGTTACTTGTTCATAGCCTTTATCATGTATTTGTTCACCATTTTTTAACCTATTATACATGTTTGAATATATTGAATAGAAATATAATTTCTCATCTAACATGTTGTCAATAGTTGGTGTGATAAATAAAGCTTTTATTTTAAATAAATCAATATAAAATTGCGAATAATTTGGGTTTTCAAAATATACTTTCAATTCTTCTTTTATTTCTCCGAAACCAATATCAGATAGAGCTCTTTTAAACACTCCATCAGTATAAATCAGTTTAGTTATTTCCTTGTTTTGATTATTTGGATTTGACGGCAAGCTTACAATAATATTTATATCACTTGGAATGAACCATTTTATTAAATAAGCTATATGGCCTGACAAATTCAGCATTTTTTCTAAATTATATTGTGCGTTTATTGTTTCATTTGGTATAATTAATATATCTGTATCTTCACTAAAATATTTTAATACGGTTGGAATATCATTCAGACTTAATTGTAATGCTCTGCCTCCCTTAAATAATATCAAATAATCTTGTTTAAATTCATATAATTTATATGTAATCATGCCATATAAAAGCGTTGTAATACAATTAATAATGTTGGCAGTAACCAAATGTTTTGGTATAGTATAATTTTTATCTAATGTCATTTTAGTTAAATATCCTGGAAAAAATTTTTCTAATAAAACACATATGTTAATGGGTTTCATTACGTTTTCTGTATATTTGTCTTTTTCATAAAAATTCATAAATGTTTCTCTAAGTTCCATTAACTCTTCGCCACTTTGAAAAATTGGCTTCCAAAACTCAGGAGTTACATTTCTATCATAACCTTCGTCATTATTTTCTGGCAACGGATAAGGAATAGTAAGATTTACTGGTGGCGCATTTGGTGTTATAACTTGTTCTATTAATTCATCAGGCCTAGAAGACGAAATTGGTTCTGAAATAATCTTTTGTTCAGTAGGTATTAACTCTGCTAATTTTATTTTAGTTTCTTCATTTAATCCATCTTCTATAATATGAAACGGGTTTGAATGATCTAATAATATTTTTACATTATTAATTCTACCTTTATTAATTTCATTCTCAATTGGAGTAATTTTAAATCGATTGCTTTGTGCATTAAAATTGCCACCATTTGTGAAATACACATTTAATAATTTAATTAATTGATTATTATTAACTATGCCTGTTAAATTATCAAAAATTACTATAACAGGTGACACAAAATCAACTATCGGATTTTTTGAAGTATATGTTTTAACATCAAGAGGTTTACCTGTTGCTGATACTGGTATTAATGTATTAATCATATGATTGTTCGTAAAATTTCTAATAATTGAGTTAATAGCTTCATTTATTTTCTTTTTATTTGTAATTTGAATAATCGAATCTTTAAAGTTTCGTCTAAATGCGTTTTTTCGTTCTTGTTCTTCTACTATTGCCGGATTTGACTCACCGCCATATTTCATTTTTCTCATTTTTCTTGTTTTTCTATTTTTTATAAAAATCTTTTTTGATATTTTTTTTGTATATCGTTTTGACATATTATATATAATATATATAGATATAATATATATTAAATAATTGAAATCAAACTACACTATGACAATTAAACACCTTGTTTTGTCCGGTGGTGGTCCAATTATGATACAAATTTTGGCAGCAATTCAAGAACTAGAATATAATAAATATTTAGATCGTAACGATATAGAAAGTATATATGGCACATCAGCTGGTGCAATTGTTGCCGTTATGATTTCTCTCGATTATGACTGGCAAACTTTAAATGATTATATCATTAAACGACCATGGCAAGACGTATTTCCTATAAAAGTTCAAAATATATTAGATGCTTATACCAAAAAAGGTATATTTGATAGAAAAACAATTGAAAAATGTTTCAAACCACTTTTAGAAGCTAAAAATATTCCTCTTGATATCACGATGGAAGATTTTTGCAAATTAACTGAAATAGATCTGCATATGTATGCTTTTGATATAAATGAATATAAAATAGAAGATATCTCTTATAAAACGCACCCAAATGTGCAACTACTTACAGCAATCCAAATGACGTGTGCTATACCTGTTTTAATGACACCTGTTTTTATAGAGAATAAGTGTTTTATGGACGGCGGGATTGCGTGTAATTATCCCCTTCATTTTTGTATTGAATCAGGGAATGTGCCGGATGAAATATTAGGATTTAAAAACAAGTATAATGATGATACAACAATAATTCATTCTGAATCCACACTATTAGAATATGTATTGCATTTTTTATTCAAGGCGGTGTTTAGTATTAATGTTCAATATACACAACCTCACATAAAAAATGAAGTGATACTAGATACTAATTATTTAAATTTTGATACATTACGTATGTCTATAAGTAATTCGGATGTTCGAAAAGAATTGTTCGAAAAAGGAAAACAATCTGCTATGCGATTTTTAGAATTACAGAACAGTGTTTAAAAATTTGGTTAGTGTTTCTTTGGATGGTTTGGCATCATATTCAATTACTTGGCCATCCTTGATTAATTTAATAGTTGGATAACCTTCAATACTATATTGGTTCATTAATTTCTCAACCTCAGGAGATTCTTCAGAGCAATCTATATCTGTGAATATAATCTTATAACCGTTAATTGTTTTATTTTCATACTCGGCTTTTAAATCATTCATAATAGGCTTTGCCGCCTTGCAGTGTGGACACCAATCCGCATAAAAAAACATTAACTCTGCTGTATTATTTATCCCATCTTTAGGTATGTGCTCTGAATTTGGCTGATATGTTGACTTTGAAGCAGGAGCAACATAATAAAAATAATAAAATAATGCTAGAGAAGCGAATAGAATAACAACACCTATTATAATGAACGTAGTTGAATTTAAAGCACTTCCTGCCGACATAACTCGAGAGAAAATACCTGATGATTCGCCACCTAAGGGTGGTAATGAGTTTGCATTAAAATTAATATACTTAGCCATTTATATATATTCTAAAAAGAAATTAAGATTCTCTTTAAACGAATACTATTTAAAGATAATGTACAAAATATATACATGTTATTTAGAACAACTGAAGGCAAATTAGTAGAAATCAGTAAATACAATTTCAAAAATGATACATTGTATTACGCAAAATTGTTGGACATTAAAGAATCTATTCCTAAATTAGAAAAAGGACTTAATAACAAAAATAATAAGCAAACCGATAAATAAACTAAATATGTAACTGCATAAAATATTAATATTTAACTGATTGCTAACATCTACGGTAATGTTTGATTTAGATGCTGTTCTTAAATATTCTGTTTGATGGACATTTAAATAAAAAGTATATATAAGCAATGATAGTGTAACCATTTTCATAATAGTAGACGTAATAAAATATCTACTTAATGGACTAATAATAAATAAAACTATAAAAAAAATTGATATTGCTGAACATGTGCAAACCTTTTTTGTGGTATCCGTAAATGTATGTAGACTAAAGTGTTCATTAGGATTCATAATATATACTAAAATTATAAAAAAAAATATCAACTACTACAATCAAAAATTCCTGCAATAAACAAAAACATACCAGAAGAGACCAGTTTATTTTAAGATTTGGTTAAGTTTATTTTATTTAAGTAATATATAATGAGTAAAACTCGTAAAAATAGAAACACGCATAATAAAACAAAGAAAAATTACGTGTTTAAAAAATCAGACTATAATTCAGGCGATGGAATGCTTACTAGTGTTTGGGGAGCTCCGATGTGGCATTTTATTCACACGATGAGTTTCAATTACCCTGTAAATCCAACCGCCGAAAATAAAAAACATTATCGCGATTTTATTTATAATTTGCGACACATATTGCCATGCAAATATTGTAGAATTAATTTAACAAACAATCTTAAACAAAAACCATTGCTGGCGTGTCATATGCGGAATAGAGCTACATTCTCTCGTTATGTATATGAGCTACACGAATTAGTCAACAAAATGCTTGGCAAAAAATCTCATTTGTCTTATTGTGATGTGAGAGAAAGATATGAACATTTTAGGTCAAGATGTACTGAGGAAAAACCAAAAATATTCACATTCAAGAAAACGACAACTCATAAGAAAAAAGAGAAGGGTTGCACAGAGCCATTATATGGTAAAAAATCAAAATGTATAATTAATATTGTCCCGCAAGAAGATAAAGCTGCTACATTTCAAATGGATAAAAAGTGTATTAAATCGAGAGAATAGAACAATATAGTAAAGTCTAATTTGGCACTATATTTTATACTGTAGTATTACATACCAAATTGAGAAAAATCATTCAGTATTGGGGCTGGTAAATAATCATTGTCGATCGCATTATAGTTTGGCACTTTTTTACATTCAAATGATGGTTCAGGACATCTAGCACAAGCAGGACATGGAGGACATGTTTCTTGTCTTGGAACAGTGGATGCTACTGGACACGCAGGACAAACAGGAGGAACAATCTGTGACTTTAAAATATAAAGATCTTCTTGTCCAGGTGGTATTTGACTCTTGGGTATGCCTTGTGGCAAAGTGTCATAATAGCCTGAACCAGGAGGATTGTAACCAGGAGGATTATAAGGACCAACACTTCCAGGTGGATTATAGCCTGGTGGATTATAACCAGGACCATTATATGGAGTGCTATTTGTTGTTCCAACAACAGTGTTGCCAGCAGGACCTTGCGCATAATATGCAGTATTTCCTTGAGGACCGGTTACTGAACCTGCACTACCACCATATGCTCCATCATAGGTTTGAATGGATGAACCAGTGCTTCCATAATATTGTGTTGAAGTATCAGTGTTGAAATTTGAATCAGACATATTATAATAATATGTTCCACTAGATGTTGTTACTTTAATAGCTAATTGTCCATTATTACCATTTACGACAGTTGCTGTAGCACCGTTTGGACCATAAAAAGTTGTTGCTGATCCATTATTTCCATTATAATTTATATAACTTTCTACGGACGACGAAGAAGCGTCAGTGTATGGCTGTTGAATGGTAAATGTAGATGGAGATGAACTACCTGGCAAAGTAATTTGTAATGATTGTGAGCCATCACTATTTGTAGTTACACTTGCGGTTGTTCCTTGTGGACCGTAGTAAGTTGATCCTGATGATAATGGCGTGGATGAACTACCTGTATAATGATTATAGTTATCATACATGTTAGAAGAATTTGCGTAAGAACTATTATTGTTCATGTTTCGTTGATTTGAATTATCATTTCGATTTACATTAGAATTGCTTGATTGATTTCCAGAAAAGCCTTCTCTCCCACAATTACCTCCTAAAAAAGAACATAATAAAAGGCCTAATAACAAAATTAGGAATAGAAATAATGCTTCAGTATTCATTGTATAATTTATATAGTGAAAAAAGTTTGAATTATATGTATAATAATATAAAAAATTGAGTTGGATTAAAAGATATTACTATATATTATAATAAAGACAATGAAGACAGAATACGAGCCAGCAGAAATTGTAGATGACTCCACTGATGAAGAAGAAATTATCATGATGAAACAACCAAAAAAAGTAAAAGTATTGAAATCAAAACCTCTACCACCTTCATTGAAGTGTTGTTTGAATAAAGATGAGCGAATTATAGAAATTGGAGTAGATGAAGCAGGTAGAGGTCCGTTATTTGGAAGAGTATATACAGCCGCAGTTATTTTACCTAAAGTTGATAGTATTGACTATTCTAAAGTGAAAGACAGTAAAAAATTTCATTCTAAAAAGAAAATCGAAGAAGCTGCTGATTATATCAAAGAAATTGCTTTAGCTTGGTCAGTTACTTATGCGGATGAAAAAAAAATAGATGAGATCAATATTTTGCAAGCAACACAATTATCGATGCATAACTCTATACAAGGCGCCAGTAAAATATATTCGACCGAAGCAAAGCGACAAGGAAAAACTATTGAAAAAGACTACTCATTCAGTTTGTTAATTGACGGAAATTATTTTAATCCAATGACTACCTTTAATAAACAAACAAATAAGATAGAAACAATTCCTTATACGACAGTAGAAGGAGGTGATAATAAATATGCCTCAATTGCTGCAGCATCTATTTTAGCAAAAGTGTCGAGAGATAAATATATTGAAGAATTATGTGAACAAAATCCAGAATTGTCCGAGCACTACGGAATTGATTCGAATAAAGGGTATGGCGCGAAAAGACATTTAGATGGAATCAAAGAACATGGTATCACTATTTGGCATAGAAGAAGCTTCGCACCTTGTAAACATTATGTTTAAGATTTAACAAAATATTGAACTAACAAATATTGAAAAATTATTCCATTTTTTATTTAACTACATGTCTTATAATCAATAATCTCCATCGTCTCCACTGAAAATACTTCCAATTTTTCACCAGACTTAGATGGTTCTGTTGAGGCATAAATGCGAAAATTTGTTGGTGGACTTACTATTTTAACACCAGCACTTGGAATAAGAGCAGTTATTAGGTCTATGATAGCAACTCTAACGGTTGTTTCTGTAATACCAGTAATAACTAAATTATCATCATCAATACCAACAGTGTAATCAAATAATTTATTAGGCAAATTATCACATATTTGTAAAAATAAGTTAAACGAACTTCTGTACTTAAACTCGTCTAAATGAAGAGATTGTTGCTGTCCATTCCTTAAGTTAATATTAGGGAATGAGGTTTTATTAATAGTTGCCTTCCAAGCAGTAAAAACATTTGCGTCAAGATGCTTACTAATATGAACATCAAATTGATATAAGGGTGTTGTGGTCATTTTAGTAATTTATAATTATCATTTTAAATAGTTTTACACCTTTTAACATTTCAAACGCCGATTTTTATATAGTAAAAAATATATAAAAATAATTTAAAAAATTGATTCTTTTTAATGTAAATAAATATAAATACTTAAAACCAATCTGTTAATTTAAACGTAATAACTAAATGAGAGTTTTAGTCTTTGATACAGAAACAACTGGTTTGCCTAAAGCAAAATTAAGTCCAGATACATTACATCAGTGGCCTACCATAGTTCAATTCAGTTATGTTATTTATGATTTATCGTTAAATAATATTGTAGAAACTAAAGATTATATAATTAAAGTTCCAGAAAGTATTTTGATTCCAGAGGAATCGATAAAAATTCACGGTATTACTAATGAAATATGCAGTAAAAAAGGTATTTTAATTGATGAGGTTTTAAATGAATTCTTCTATTATTTAAGGGACGTCGATTGGATTATTGGTCATAATATCAGTTTTGATATAAATATGATTAAAGTTGAAATTCTTAGAATTATTTATGAAAAATTGCTAACACGCAAACAACTTAAAAAGTATAAGTATAATCTTGATTATATCACTAATTACAAAAATATTTATTGTACATTACAAGAATCTATAAAGTTTTGTAATATTCAGGCAATTAATAAATTTGGAAGACCCTATCTAAAATATCCAAAATTGATTGAATTACACCAAAAATTATTTGATAGTTCGCCTAATAACCTTCATAATTCGTTTAATGATATTTTAGTAACACTTAGATGTTTTATGAAATTAAAACACAATTTAGACTTATTAGAAAGTTGTCATTCATTTAAACAGTTTGCAAATCAATTATACCTAGTGTAAATTACTTATAAACAAATTCGAAATAATTATTTATTTTTTGATTAATAATTATTTTTATGCCGAACACATTTCACAGATCTCGTCTTTCTCTTCTGCATCTTGTTTTTGTTCTGGTTCAATTGTAAATTGCTGTGCCTGATGCTTTGCCTTTCTTCTTAGGTAATAAATTCCTGTTTTTAATCCCTTTTTCCATGAGTAAAAATGCATTGATGTTAAAGTGTTATAAGTAGGATCTTCAATCCATAAATTTAAGCTCTGGCTTTGACAGATATATGCGCCTCTATCTGCTGCCATATCAATAACGTGTTTCATTGGTATTTCCCAAACAATTTTGTATTTATTTCGGATATGTTCTGGAAGCATAGTTAGTTGTTGAATAGATCCCTTATTAGCAATAATATTGTTCTTAATTTGTTCGTTCCAATGGCCTAATCCAATCAATTCTTTCATTAGGTATTTATTTACAACAACAAATTCACCTGCTAAGGTACGACGACTATATAAGTTACTAGTAAATGGCTCAAAACATTCATTAAATCCTAAAATTTGTGACGTAGATGCGGTTGGCATAGGAGCAACAAGCAATGAGTTTCTTAAACCGTGTGTTTTAATGGATTCTTTTAACTTGGACCAATCATAACGTTCCGTTGGTGTAACATTCCACATATCAAACTGAAGAATACCTTGAGAAGCTGGCGAATCAGTAAATGAACTATATGCGCCTATGCGATCATTGTTAATAATGCTTGGATTCTTGCATTTTTTAACTAAGGATTCATATTCCCATTCATTTAACAATTCTAAAATATCATTACTTGAACGAAAATTTTCTAATATCCATTCTTTTCGTTCAATAGAAATTTCGTTACTTCCCTCTAAAGCTGCGTGATAAATAGTTTCAAAAATTAATTTGTTTATTTCTTTTGCTTCATCTGAATGGAATGGTGTGTCCATTAAAACAAATGTATCTGCTAACCCTTGAACACCAATGCCAATAGGTCTATGTCTCATATTACTTCTTTTTGTTTTTTCAGTTGGATAGAAATTAATATCAATTACCTTGTTTAAATTAGTGGTGATAACCTTTGTTACTTCATGAAGCTTTTCATAATCAAATTGTTTTGTTTCTGGGTTCACAAATGTTGGCAAACCAATAGATGCCAAGTTGCAAACAGCCGTTTCCTCAGCATCTGAATATTCTAGGATTTCGGTGCATAAATTAGACGATTTTATGGTGCCGAGATTTTGTTGATTTGACTTTAAGTTAGCTGCATCTTTATATAATAAATATGGTGTTCCTGTTTCCATTTGAGCATCTAATATTTTAAACCATAAGTCACGCGCACTTATTTCTTTACGAGCCTTGCCTGAATTTTCATAACTTATATATAATTCGACAAATTTTGACCCATAAACGTCTGCTAATCCAGGACATTCATATGGGCAAAATAATGACCACTTACCATTATCTTTTACTCTCTCCATAAATAAATCTGAAATCCATAAAGCATAGAACAGGTCTCGTGCTTTCATTTCTTCATCTCCGTGATTCTTCTTTAATTCTAAAAAATCTTCGATGTCTGCATGCCATGGTTCCAAATAGATAGCGAATGACCCATTTCTTTTATTTCCTCCTTGGTCAACATAGCGTGCAGTATTATTAAACACTCTTAACATCGGAACAAGCCCATTTGAAGTTCCATTTGTTCCTTGTATATGTGACCCTTTTGCTCGAATATTGTGAACATGTAATCCAATTCCTCCAGCCCATTTTGAAATATGGGCACAGTCTTTAAGAGTATTATATATACCTTCAATGCTATCATCTTCCATAGCAATCAAATAACAACTTGACATTTGTGGTCTTGGTGTTCCAGCATTAAATAATGTTGGTGTAGCATGGGTAAAATACTTTTGTGACATTAAATCATATGTCTCCTTCACTAATTCTAAACACTTTTCTTGGTTTTCTGCGTCAGGGTTTCCATGAATTCCAATTGCCACACGTAACCACATATGTTGAATTCTTTCAACAATTTTATTACCAACTCTAAATAAATATGCTCTCTCTAATGTTTTGAAACCAAAGTAATCTATCAAATAATCTCTTTCATTGACAATTATTTCATTCAAAATAGTTTCATGTTTTTGAACAAATTTCCATAAAGTATGAGAAACTAATGGTTTATTCGTTCCATGAACGTCTTTAAATTCATACAATAGTTTCATAACATTCGAGAAAGTTGGGTCTGTATTCTTTTGATGATTTGAAACTACAATACGACCAGCGAGTGAAGCATAATCTGGATGATTTGTTGACATCACGGCACATTGTTCAGCAGCCAATTCATCAATCTTAGATGTTGGAATTTTATCATATAACTGGTCAATTACTTTCATAACCAATGATTGATAATTAATGTGAATCTTTGCTTCTTGACCTAGTTTTCGGATTCGATTCAAAATCTTATCAAATGTCAAGTCTTCTAATTCACCATTTCTCTTGGTTACACGCATCTCCGTTGAACTCTCCATTTATAAAATCTATTACAATATATTTAAACCGATTTTTTTTATAATTAAAAAATTAGTTTACATAATTAATATAAAGATATAGTGTATTATATATAATAAATGTCGCTCAGTGTATCAAATATTAATGTTCCAGAAGGTTTTAACTTCTCAGCCAGAATGAAATGTAATGAACATATACTAAGTTTAATTCATAAATATTATTCACTATCTCATATTAATTTAATGAGTGAAGGTGTTTTTTCTACCCCATTCACAGGAAGTTACACTTGGGATGGAATCGAATGCTTTGTCCATAATCAAGAAAAATCTGGTTATATGACTTTATATTTCAAAAATAGAGAAAACTATAATTTATTATGGGAAATTTTGAAGTCCAAAGAATATGCTATTGAGAAACAGATTAAAAATAAATTATTCAGATGGAATCCTAATTCTGGTTGGTTTCTCTCTGAAACATATACAACTTTTGATGAAAAATATTTGATCGGATATAGCGAATATTTTAAATCAATTGAAAAAGACATTGAAAGTCATACAAAAAATAACCAATTATTGAAGATGATCGGAGAATACAAAAGTTTGACATATTTATTATATGGTGCGCCAGGAACTGGAAAGACAACTTTAATCAAAGCTTTATCTAGTAAATACAATATGGATGTATACATTGTTAATTCTATTTATGCGAAAAGTTCTAATCTAGGTCAAATGTTGAATCCTGGAAAAGGAAAGGATAAAAACGTTATCTTATTGTTTGAAGATTTTGATAGATTTATTGAAAAGGAAGGCAATAAGGAACTCATGGGAATTATTTTGAATGCGTTAGATGGGTTTGATGATACACATAATACTATTCGGTTCTTTACTGGTAATAATTGTGATGTAATATTTAAGGAACAAGCACTTATTAATAGAATTAGTGGAAAATATAAGTTTGGTTACCCTGATAGAGAGATGTTTAGAGCTAAGCTTTTGAAATTGCTTATTATTTCTAAGTTTAATGAGAACAGCAATTTAAATGTAGAAAACATATATAACAAATTAATGGAGAAAGATATTGAAAAAATTGAACAATTCTTAGATTTAGTAATTGATAAAAATATAACATTAAGACCATTTACATCTTATTGTATTAGATATATTTTTAATGAAAATAGTTTAGATGATATGATACAAAATGTGAATGAGTTAATAGGCAGTGTATAAATTTACATATATACAAATTAAATATATAAATTATATATATGAACCAAAAGATTTTTTTATTGTTGTTAATAATATTAGCAGTAGGACTACCATTAGTATTTAATGTTTCTTCATTTATTGAAGGTTATTCAAATTATAAAACAAGTCAAGCTATGGGTGAATATCCTAATGCTCAAACTCACGTTTTAGTTCAAGATACTTATCCACCTATTGGTAAAAATCAAATATCTAATGACACATCGAATGATATTTGGCAAAGTTATCCAACTTTTACATTAGGTTCTTATGAACAGATCACAAACAATATAAGATATCCTAGAAATCCTGATGTTGGTAGATGTACTCCGGCATCAATGTGTGGCGCTTTATATCATGAAAAAGATTTAGGAAATAACATAATTACACCTTTGCCACCAGTTTCTGAGACTGGAACAAGAATTGGATATTTTACAACAACAGATGAACAGTTAGTTGATAGTTTACCATTTACTAGTGACGGACCTAATATATTGTATTAAATAATTTACACACATGAAAGATTTATACCTTTCTCATTTCAAATGCCGATTTTTCTATAAATAGATTTAACAATATTGGATACCATTTATTATTTATCATATAAATTAGAATAAAAATTGAAACGAATATTAGTCAAAATACAAAAAACATAATAATAAAATGATGTCTTATACTCCAGATAGAAAATTTATTACTATTCATGAAACAAATGAACAAGTGGAAACTGAAAATATAGATTACCAAATTAGCAAAGAATTATATGAATCGATTCTATCAAATGATATAGAACAGTTTCAAAAAGTATATAGCAAATACATTTCAAATAATGATATATCGTGTTATTTTATATATACAAACGATCCATTATACAATAAGACCAGAACATTTTATCCTTTGTGTACTTGTGCAAATAAAACAGAAGATCATGTAGTATATGTTCATAAACATTGTTATCAACATAAATGTAATTGCACAAATGGAAAGAGATATTCTGTGTTACGAAACGCATATGAAATTGCATTTAAAAAACAATATAATATAAAATTATCATTATTTACATTTTATATTAAAGATATGTTTGAAGAATTTAGCCGTGGTGATTTTGTAAAGAATGATATTATACATTTTATCGAATCAGATGGTGTTATTGATTTTGAATTCTGTGAATAAAAAGAAAATAAAAATATAAAAATTTAAGAAAAATTACTCTAGTTTGACAATTTTTAAGAAACAAATTTCTTTAGTCTCTATAACTGGTTTAGTAGGTTGCTCTTTTTTTACCTTTCTATTTGGAGCTCTGTGTTCATAACCAGTGATACGTTCTTGTTCTATAATATTCCACACTTTTTCTAATTGTCCTACATTATTTTTAAACCATTCTTTATTTCTCGCAACTAACACACAACTTAATTTTTCCAGTTTCCAATAAATAAATTTTACATATGTATAATTATAAGGTTCTGATTCATATTTTTGGAGAGTTTCTTCTGACCATTTTGATATGTCATCAGGTTTCCATAGATCTAATGGCATATATTCATAATGTGGAGTGCCATCTTTTTTATAAAAATGTAAAATAGTGCCTTTATATGAACCATTTGCAGTGGTTACATAACTATTAAAGGTTTCTCCATTATAACTAGCTGTAACTGCGTCGTTTATATAACTATTGTAATCTGGATACTCAACAAACTTGGTTTCTAAAAAGTCACACTCATCCAAATCACATACCTCCATTTGCAACTGCATTTGAATCCAATATTCTTTTTTTGGAATACCATTAATTTCGCGATTCACAATATTTTTAATTTCTAACATGCGTCCATATCTACCCGTATTTGATTGTACTATAATACCATCTGGTGACGCACCTATAAATTTATATTGTGGATGTTGAATGCATCCAAAATCTTCTACCTTCGAATCAAACATATGTTCATACATCATAACTGATAGCGGTTCATATTTTTGTCCCCAATGTAGAGTTGTATTTGTATTTACCATTTTAATTTCTGTAACATCAGTGTCGATACTAAAATCTTTTAAGGGCTGGCATTTTTCATAAATGAGTTGGTTTATAGCGCTTTGGGATTCAAACGCTTTCCAAGCATTACTTGCTGTTATTAAATTCCAGCGAAATGTATACCATTCAGGGGTTCTTTGAACAGGTTGAGGTATTTCTCTTAGCGCTTGAATCTTTTTCTCTATAATATTGGTTTCTTCTTCATCTGTGTCCAAATGTTCGTCCTCATCTTCTTCGTCACTATTTTGTTTTATAGAACGTTCTGGATGAAACGTTGTAATATAAATATTAAACGCATCTTCTAATAAGTCATTCATATCATCCTCCACATAATCGCTATCCAAAATATGGTCTTCCATTTGAATATAAAATATGTCTTTGATTTCTTCCAATAAAAGATCGTGAAAATTTGGTTCGGACATAGCTGTTGGATTTTCGATCATATATTCTTCCATCAAATGGAATGCCGTTTCCACTAATTCAATCGCATATTCTTCTGTAAAAACAGATGGTTCATCTTCAAAATGTAATGTATCTACTATATCGTGTAATGGTTCTAAATCATCAAGATACATAATCATGCTATATATATTGTTAAAATCTTTTTAAATATTTAATTCATTATATAATTCGTTGTGAATTATCCTAGCTTTGCTATAAGGTTTCTGCAATTGAGAACACCCAAACCAGAAGCAATATCAAATCCAGGTTGTGCAACATATGGCCCTGTAGACCCTTGTATTACATCAAAAAAACAATCACGATTTGCTATATTATACAATAAAGGCTGTATTGAATTATTTCTATTTTGTACTGATGTATATGTAGATTGACGTTTATTTAATCGCGTTTGTATAAGTAATGAAAGCATACCAGCATATAAAGGAGAAGCAAGAGATGTGCCGCCGATTGAGTATGCTCTACCGTTTATAATAACATAACAACCAGTATTTGGATCAGCTACACAACATACATCGGGTGTGGTTCGCTTATTATTTGATTGTATAGAAGGTTGATATGCCGGTTTGGCAAATGATTTAGAAAAGCCAGATCCAGCCTTAGACCAAGTTATTTCCGATGCTCTACTAAAATTACGATTTAGATTTAATGATGTGCCTCCTACGGATATAACGTTAGAACACGATGATGGAATACTTACTAGGTTACTATTTCCACTTGCGGCTAAATAAATAGTATTTGGATTTGTAAAATATCCATCAAATAACCCGAGACCTCCATTGTCTGGAGTTCCAAATGACATTGTAACAAGATCTGTATCTATTTTTGGATTAAAATTATTTTTATTATTTGCGTATCTAATTGCGTTCACTATATCTTGCCATGAATTAGAGGCAGCTAGTATAACGCGAATTTGTGCGTATGGATTCATCGCGTATACCCATTGAACATTTAGAGTTGTTTCTACAGCCCATTCGGTAACAAATCGTCTTGAAAAATTCACAACTGTTACATCACAACTAGGTAGATTAAACACACGACCGAATGTTCTTACATCATTTATCAAATATGGATTATTGAATGCGGCAATAACAGTAACGATTGGTCGTCGTATACCAGCGAATGGTAGCACATTTGGAACGGAATATACGCCTTTTATCTGTGCCGGTGTAAATGGCCCTCTTAAAATTGATTTGGTCAATGGAACAACAGTTTGTTCTGT
>JACCDP010331969.1_pt1 | contig 15578 bp, 19 predicted proteins | sample 7445841 | NCBI WGS metagenome assembly JACCDP01 (sample SAMN15323441, study PRJNA562643) | freshwater metagenome | isolation source: river surface water | place: USA:Blue River Watershed | collected 2017-08-17 | reverse complement strand
TTGTGGTAAAACCGGGGGCCCAAACTTCTTATGGGCAAAATTTAATAAGTAATGTACGCCCAATAAAGGCACCAGTCCAATTCCGGGCTGAATAATGCCTTTATTTAATTCGTGAGGTAACTGACAGCTTGCGTTCTCGACTGGTGCCGATACAACTGTTCCCGTCATAACCTCTGGCGTGTTAGCCTTGCATGACGTATAAGCAGCTATCGTTCTCCCCTCACTCCTCAAATCAATCCAAAATTTATTTGGATGTGTTGCTTGATTTTCGAAGAAAGCTTTACGCCAGGCTCCACTGTCTACGCATATAACGACCACGTCAAAACTAGTCAGGTCACGCGGCTCGGCTTTTTCAGGAATTGCAATTAGGTTCGGTATGTTTAACTTAGTTTCATATAAGGCTTCTGCCTTATTCATACCGATTTGGTGATCCTCGAACCTTTGGTATGATAAATTTTTTGGCTCAATTGTGTCGGGATCGTATATGGTAAATGAAAACCCTGTTAATTCATTGGCCCCACATAGTAAATTAACATGATCGATTAGGTGTGAGCCAATACCGCCTACCCCAACGACTGCTACTCTGTACAAGATACCTCCACCTTAGTAAATCCTATGCCATCCCAATACCAACCATTAATGCCGTCCGCTCCGTGTATTAAATGAACTCCACGATACCAACCCTGTTTTGCCAACTTTAGATCTGTTGGTGACGGTTCGCCCAAACAGTACTCAGGATGAGAATGATAGTAAGCCACAATTTTTGGAAGATGTCTGTTGCCTTCCTGACAAGTCAACATCATTATGTTACCTTGTTGTTGTGGTTCCATTAGAAATTGGTCTGTATCTGCTATGTTTTCTATTGGACAAATATTTTCTACAGTTGCGTGGTTATCTTTTATCCTACCCAACAGGATGGCGCAGCACTCCTTCGGGAAGTGCCCGCGCCTCTGTAGGGTTAATTGTTTAACGTGCCAGGGCGTTAGACTGATCATTTCCGCCGCCTAGTTGGTTGGTAACGGTGATGTCCTCAGCAGCTTCTAGCTCGGCTACTCCGAATCCGGCCAGGGTGGTGAAATGAGTACCATCGATATATACCCACTTTGTTGGATCATTTACTAGCTTGCCTAGCTCACCAAGTGCGGCCTGGGCATCTAGGTTTAGTTCGGTGTGTCCCTCAAAGCTGATGATTTTAATGGTGACCTGCTTTGTTGTCTTCATGGAATATTCCTTATACCTTTAATGTATGAATCTTGTTTGCGACTAATTTATCATTTTTTAATGCAAACAGCCTGTTTACGAGTGCGTCTTTTCCGACCTGGTTTACCACGGAGTCATTTCTATCTATGATGCAAATAGCTCTGCCCGATTCAAAATCGTACACTGGGTACGGCTTTTTATGGTAAGGATCCGTTGCACCGTCATCACTTCCTACAATGTATTTAGTTCCGGAGATACCTTCGATTAAGTAGCCTTTTACCATTTCTCCGGTGTTGCCGAGTTTGTGGTTCTCTTCTTTGATCTTTAAGGTCTTCTCGGCCGACTCTAACAGCTTAATTGATTTTGCAATTGCTTGTTTATAAGATTGTTTGCCTTTATTCAAAATATCGATTAGCACGGCTTGGTCTTTTATACCTAGGATATCGTCATCCATTAAGGTATTTAAGAATCCGTCTAGTGTGAAATTGTAGGTTCCGCCATAACTGTACCTGTCATGGTATCTACCACCCTCTTTCATTAGCTTCTGAATTTTTGCTAGAGGATATGAGTCATTTCCCACTTTTAAGAAGTTTTTGTTCTTTACTCGTTGTAGTTCAAGTTTTACGTGGAACGGAGTTCCTCCGAACTCATTTCTAATGACACATTTAAACCCTTCAGCTAACCATCGGTGCATTTTTAATGAGCATTTACTAACCTTGTTTAAGAAGCCATCAAAGTTTGCCTGGTTAGTAAAACAAGTGGCATGCTCAAGAACTTCGCGCAGCTCGCTTAAGTTAATGGTCTTGCCATTAATATACAGTCTGGTAGTGTTTACATTTTTTGTGTTTGTAGCGCATCTGAATTCCACGTTCACATTTATGGAACCAATAGTATTATGGCTGATTACGGTAACACCATTGGTTGGACGTTTGCGTTCTATCCAAGCATACATCTGAGCGGTAGCCGTTTCATACGTAATGTTTTGAAGTCCGACGTGTCTGGATAGAGCTTCCACCATTTCCTTAGTGGTGATTGCATCAGTTTGGAATTTTAAACCGTCATATTCAAATCTATCTGAGTAGAACGTCACATCGTTGATCTTTAAACCGGCCGTGTTTGTTAATTTGCTAAGCTGTGTTGTTAACGCGGTTACTTGTGCCTTTTCCCGAGTCTTGGTAATGTTGGCCCTTTTCTCTTCGATCGCTAATGATGATAGCCCACGTTTCAACTGTTCATCGCTTAGAAAACATGTCCGTTGGCCACGGTATGCTGGCAGATCTTTTACTTTGAAGAGGATTTGTGTGTCTTCCGGAAAACACGGCTCTTCACCCACAAACACTAATTCTGGTAAGCGCACCTGGGCGCCTTGCTCGGCCAGTGAATAGTAACGCTCTTCAAAGACTAGCTTTCTTCCTACGTCAGTAAAGTTATACAGTTGTTCTGTGCTTTGAATGATGTACCAAGTGTACATTTTATAGCGTGCAGTTCGAGCATATGATTCGCGGTAATTCACATAACTTTCGACTACAGCTAGTCGGTGATTATTTGGCAGGTCAAATACTTCTGTAATTGTTGAAACATTGTTTACGGTTTCATCTGATATCCGGTTATATTTTTCGGCATCCAGTCTGATAGGCCAACCATACGCATCAAAAATGAGATTAAATGTTTTTACGTTAGCATCATTTAAGAACCTGCTTATTCTATTTACATACCCGCCAAATGGGTGAGCTGCGATTTTTTGTCTATAGGTTGCATCGAAATCATCCTTAGACTTAAGCACCATATAGCCTCTTGTATGCGAAGGCGTACCCATCGCGCTGTACAAGTCCTCTAACTTTTGTGCTAGTGCTCGATGCTCCAAAACCTCGTCTTCGTAATTAAAAACGATGCTTTGTATATCGGAAAAATAAAAAGATCCGGCTGTAGCGCCCGATATAATCTCGCGCTCACCCGCTAAGGACACAAATGCTTTGTTACCAGCTCTTGCCATAAATAACAATAATGGCATAGCTGTATTGGCTAGTCTATATTGTGTAACATGTATATATGTCTTTGGATCCCAATAACGCTGATCAGTGTCAGTTATGAACTTGGCAGCTTTCTCAGAAAAAGTTTTAAACTTTTCCAGGATTTCTTTGATTTGGTCATCTGTCAATTCAAATTCGTAGATGGCATTGAAGGTGCTTAGTTTATCAATGTCAATAGACTGCATGGCTTCCCTTTTAACTAAAAAATTGAGAGTATACAACTCACTTTGTTAATATCTTATACCATAAAATTCATCGTTTGATAACATCTTCAACCACGATGCAGAGTACTGCGTAGATGCCCTCTTTCCAACCTTCAAACACATGCGGCATTAGCTCAATTGAAAGGTGGGACATATGATTGTCCCACCAATCTTGAAACGCTTTTGGATAATCGTTCATGCGTAGTCTACGTACTTATCCAATGTATACACCGTGCGAGATTTTAACAATTTTTCCAATGGTATATGGTGCTCTATTCCATAAACCTTATTGAGTACGAATAAGCCACGCGTTTCCACATCAGTTCGATGGCCCATATCAGATACTGATACTATAACATCTTTATATAATATTGGTATTTCTTTGTCATCTAGTATCACTTTACGTATGTTGGTCACACGCTGTCCACCCAAGTAATACTCTTTGTGACCCCAACTATCTTTGTAAGAAATCGGCTTTGGTTTGGGGGTATTCCGGCTTTCTTCTTTTGCTATGATTTCAGTTATTATATCTCTTAGACTTCCATCAATATTAGAACACCAACCTAAATGTAATCCAGAATACCATGCCTTATAAAATAGATCATGATCTGCATCTATCCCAACTTCTTTTAACCAGCGCTCAAACTCTTTTGGGTACTTATCCATGCTTGCTCCTAAAACTTGAAGGGGCCCTTTCGGACCCCAGTTATCAAATCGGACATGCACCTGATGCACACTTTAGGTGCTCTAAGTCTATGTCTTCTTCTACGTCATCCGTTATTTTTGATACTATCTCGTCGTATCTGATCTTGCTAATTGGCTCTTCGGGTTGGTATTCATATACCGTAGTTTCTATTTGTGGCATTACGCTTGCACAACGTATGTTTCCTTGAAACTTTAATACTGTCTTATGGTATTTTGCAAACCGTGTAAACATAGGATCATACTTTAAAGTGTAACTAATTTGGTTACCCTGTATTTCCGACTTACGATCTTTATCTCGTAACCAGTATTCTTCTAATAAAGCCAAGTATCTATATTGCTCTTCCATAGAAGCTTCTGATGCGGTCACTAGTTTATCACCCATACCCAATTTACTAATTAAAGGCTTAGTTGGGAATCCCACAATAGTGGTGTTCTCATAGACCTTTAGGTCTCTAGTTGGATAGCCTTTTTCTCTGTACATATCTACTAAAGGACTATTTGTGGTGAACTGCACCCAACGTAGATACTGCTTCATGCTAAGTAAGTGCGCGCCCTCTGTTAGATCAAAGAGTTTAGAAGTTGTTCCAGCTGGTTTAATCGTTTCTAAAGTATGAGGTATAGCTACACCCAACTGAATTGAGTATTTCTTTGCTTCGTCTCTGCATTCTTCACTAAGTTCTGACAAGAAAGTCCAAAAGGCTTCGACTTCTTCTGACATGGGCGTTTGCACCATATCTTTAAATCCAATACCAAAAAACTTCCAAGCGAACTCATGTATACCGGTAAGGCTTACGCCAATTCGATTGGTGCGTTCAACTTCTTGTTTGTATACGCTGTCCATTAGATTAACGCGGATAAGCGCTCTTACTAATTGTCTGCCTGCTGCCTTTACCTCATCTAAGGTATCAGCATGAAATGGTGCTAGATCACCAATTACACAGTATCCACCCCATACTGATAATGGAATTTCGGCGCATGGATTTACAATCATAAAGTAAGGCATTTTCTTAGTATTATCTATGATTGCTTTATACAATTCATTAGCTTCTTCGGAAAACTGATATTTTTTTGAACCAAGATTTAGGTTTTTCCAAAGCTCTCTTTTACCTGAGTTATTATGATCTAATCTATCCACATTAATATAAGCGGGTTCGCCGTTCTTATTAAAGTATTGGGCCATGCTAATCTGCACAGCCAGCTTTGATTCTGGACTTAGATTTTGCATGCTGGCAGCTTTCCAATACTTACGATCTGCTAATACAGACATATTGGCCGTCCATAATCCAGCATTCTTTTTTATGTTAATGAACTCAAGTATATCTGGGTCTTTGTACCACTTGGTAGCCATTCTAGCGCTGCGACGAGCACCGCCAACTAACACGTTTTCAGCCAAGTAGTGATCTATGTAAAGGGCCTGTTTCCAAGGTTTATAGTTTGCATTTTTAATGGAAGCTACTTTTAAGAAAGTTTCCATTGTTGGGATGGGTCCACTAGCAGGCCTGTTTTGCATGCCGCCAATTGGAGAACCCGCACATCTTACTTTACTAAAATCAAATATGACTCTTTTGTCTGTATTGGTTTTAGTGTATGCCATTGTTTCCAACAGTTCTATACCTTTTGCCCAACCTTCTCTAGAATCTTCTACTACGTGCACGATGTCTTTAGTAGGGTCGTAATTGATCTCATCTAGAGACCTAAATTTGGCCATATAGTCTGGATGATCTTTGCGTAGTACACATTCAATATTTGGCATAAATGCCCAATCTACTAAGCATCCAGCATCACTATAATCTCTTCCAACCCCGGAGCCATTAAGCAGTAAATAGTAGAGCAAGAAACTAGTAGCGCTAGTGCTGCAGTTGGTAAACAGCTCTTGGCATTTCATTGGTTGCTCGGAATCACCATGTTGTAAGTGTCTTCCAGACATCAATATAATTGCTCTTGATATAAAGTTGTGTAGTGGTTGAAAATCAAGAACACCAGTGGGGTGTAAAAAAGAGTTACCTAACGCAACTCTTTTAGCAACATCTTCCCACGTCTCTAAAGTACCATCTTCCTTTGTGCGCAGTATGGTACGCTTAGCAACTGCCTCTCCCATTCCCTTGGAGAGTTCACGCACCTTTACTGGCTTCTCCAAATCCCTTTTCTCCTCTAGTAGTATCACTTAACACAGGAACCTCTGCAACTTCACCCATCCAACATGGGATAACCAATAGTTGTGCAACCGCTTCACCCTTAGCAATTTTTACGGGTGAAGAGCTAACATTAGTTAACGCGACTTTTAGGTTACCACGATAATCTGAATCGATAACCCCAGCGTTTTCCGTAAGTCCGTAATTGATGGCTATGCCGCTTTTGATTTTTATTAAGCCAAAATGGCCTTTTGGTAATTCGATCTGCCAACCTGTGTCTACTACTACCGTAGACTGTGTGGGAATCTCAATTTTCCTAATTAAGTATAGATCTAAACCAGCGCTACCTGGTGTCACCCGCTTTGGGGTGATTGCGCCCGGCTCTTTCTTTGTGATTTTTAGTTTGTCCATTATTTCTTCCTCGATTTTGGTTCCGGTATTATGTATTTTTGATCAAGTTCAGTTATTATTGGGTTGTAGTCTAATGGTATAGATGTAACACCATCTATTCCTGGACTTAATCCGATGAATGTCATTGGTTTGTTGTTTGAGTCAGTATCTAACGGTCTAAGAATTAACTCATACATGTTAGCACTGTCCAATACGCCTAAGAATACTTGTACATGCTGTAATTGCAAAACAAGCACGCGCACTGGTTTACCAATAAACCTGGTAAAATCTCTCATATTTTTTTCCTACAATAGTTTTAGATAATCATCTATTGGCGTCAACCAGGTCTTGTCAAAAGCATCTACTTTGATACTTTTTGGCCCTGCGTCCTTTTTGTCCCAATAGTCTAATATAAAGGTGATCGGTGTTAGAAAGGCTTCATCTGCGTAAAGTTCCATAAAATGTATTAATAGGAAAGATCTTCCTCCAACTTCCTGTACATAGCGCAGATATTCTATTTGGTGAGCTTCAACATTTGCTAATGGAAAACTTGTTTTAGACTTGGTTTCTTTGGCATCAAACGCAATTCCAATTGCTACCCCGTCTTCATTGCGTACCATACCTTTATAGTCTACAGTACTCTGTAGAGGTAACATACCGGTTTTTGTTATTTTAAACTCCAACTCTATCTTCTCAATGAGAGCTAGTTTTTTCTTACGATATGCTAGGTTAGCCTTATTAATACGTCGTTCTAAGGCCATACCTTTTGGTGCGCGCTTTTTTCCCATATATGCAAATATATCAAACTTTTACTATAAAATCAATCTAATTTTTCCAAATTTTCATATATTTCTTGATCATTGTGCATAATGATCATTGCTTCTGCAAACTTCAAATGAAGGGTTGTCTCTGTAGACATAGAGTCACCATTTAAAGAAGAGAACGCCAAATCCTCCTCCTTTATTAAGGCGGTAACTTTTTCTGATTTATCTTCTTTCCTTGAAGTTACTATATATCTCCAACCAGCATCTTCAAGAATTTCCAAGAACTGGCTTGGTAGAAAGCAGTCTGGTATGATTATGTCTGGATCCGTTTCTTCTATTTTTTCTAACAGGGCAAAGGCGATTGATTCGCACGCTTCATTGAATAGATTAGTGGATTTTTGATTCATTAAGTGGTTTCCTTTGTATACCTAGTCCGTTGCATACCTCGCAAATACGATCATCATAGGAGTTGTACACCGTGCCAAAACCTGCACACCATATACAATACCTATATGTAAATGCAACTAGCAATGAATTTAAATGTCGTCTAAGTTGGTTCGTTTGAATGCCTCATATCTTTGTCGTATGCTTTCGTATAGATCATCGTTATCTGGATCTTCGAATAATAACACTAAGCAGTCCCTTAGTAACTCTTCGCTTTCCGCTATTACTGGAAAATCAAATACTGGTATTGGGGCCGGTATGTTATTCCAAGACATAATATTGAAAGCAGGTAGTACGCCACTAATGCCTATAAATGGCGGATAGTATTCATTTGTTGACATGATTACTCGCTACCCATTTCCAATCAGTAAGCGGAGTTAGCCACATTGTTTCTACGTGAGTGGATTTTCCAGGTATGCAGCTGCCAACTATGCGATTACGCTCATTGCGTAATGTCTCAAACATATTATATGAGTCTGGGAATTTCTCGCCGATTGAAGCTCTAATCAAATCCATATCAGTTAAAAGCGTGGATCGTTTACAGGCAAAGGTCATAACAGTGCTATCGGTTATTTTCCAATGTGACGACTTAGTAAGAAATACTTGTGTATGCTCTGCACCGTGTCCTCTTATACCACCATTTACTCGTTTATTAGGTCCACCTATCATATACTTATCTGGATGGTCGTAGAGGGTAACATAGTCAAATATACCAATGCCCTCTTCTAAAATATGTCTAGATCCAACTGTGTGAAGAAAGTCATCCTCCAACATGTAGATTGATTCATATAATGACCCATTTGACGCTACCTCTAAGGCCAAATGTTGAGATGCAGCCGCTGATGAGCAGTCGCCTAATACAAAATCCACATGCACAGGTACGTCTGCATTATCTAATGCTATATCAGCTAATTCATCTTGCACACTTTGTGGAACGGATGAATCCAATACGAACGTAAGTACGTCATCTTCTTTTTCCAGTATGTAATACGCGAAATTTCGCAAGCATGTCATTTTGTCGATGATTTTTGGTTTGCCTGGAGATTCTTTGTCACTATACCTATATATGAAATGCATCTAATGCCTCCAAGATTTCTTTTTTGTCGGGTGCCCACGCTGAGTTTATTGTGGTAACCGGCGTATTCAATGGGTTCCATAATGTTTTATATCTATCGGTGTTATCTAATCCGCCATCTGCTACGGGTCCAAAAGTTACGATATGTGGTATTCCACACAGTGATCCAAAGTGCATTGGTCCACTAGATCCACCTATAAGAATCTTTGATCGATCAAGTGCATCAGACAGCTGTTGTAATGTAAGGTCCCTTAGATCTAGGAAACCTTCTACATAACCACAGTCTTTGGATTTTCCAATGAAGGCTATGTTTTGTGTTGGAAGTGAAGCCACCAGATCTTCCAGATAGTCTTGTGACCAGTTTCTATGCGCTTGTAGGTCTCCGCGTTTACGCGCCTGGCGTGCGTGGATAACAATATCGATCATCTTATCTTTTGACCTATCTCCATATTGAATATAGGTAGGTTTCCATTGACGTGGATTATTTCTAGTTGTCTCCCATGCCTGTAGCCACCTATTAGCGTGGTATTTGGAAAATATTTCGTCTGTGAAGTATGGATCTAATTCATGATCTAATAAAAGCTCGCACTCAGCATGTATGCCATCTGGATCATATGCCACGAATTCATGTGCAAAATCGTCATATAAAAATTCATGTCCGGTCCTAGAGGAGACAATCACTTTTTCATATTGCGGTGCTAATGTACGTACATAAGCCTGAAATTGGAAAAGTTCCCATCCAAATTCTCCAACCCAAGGCCCTGCAAATAGTACTTTATTCATAAAACTTCTCTATAATTATGTATGTAGTCATCTTTGTCATATTCTTTTGAACACATTACCAATAAAATGTCATCGCCTGTAAGGTATTCTTGTTCACACCAAGTCATAGTAGGCACTAAAATCGTTTCATTAGGGAATAGTATCACTTCATTGTCTATACCCTTTGCCGACGTATAAATTCTAATTGATCCCTTTAAGCATATCAAAAGTTGTAGGCATTCTTTGTGAGCATGCTTACCTCTAGTAGTTCCACGAGGAACATCTTTAACTATAAATATGCGTTTTGGAGCAAAGGGCAACCCATTAAACTCAATAGGTATTAAGGAGCCTTCGGCTTCATTGATTGTCAGGAGTTTTGATGACATATGGTTTAACTATTTTTACTATTTTATTAACATCGGAGAGGGTAAGCTTAGCATGAAATGGGATACTTAAACAAGTTTTACTCCACCAGGCCGAATTCTTTAAATCATCCCTTTGGTACGGCTCATAAAGTGCATTATCACTTAGTGACTTGTAATGTATACCGCATTCAATATCCTTATCACGCAGCTCTTTCATAACTTGATCTCTGTCTGATACATTAACCACGTATAAATGATCGCTAGTACGTTTATAATTAAAAACTTCATTATAGTGGTCGCGTACTGCTAGTAATGCTTGTTTTCTGTAGTCCCAATATCTTAATGAATGGAAAGCAACCATGGCTTGCGCGGTATTCATATAAGCCTTCCACCCAATGAAGTGGGCTTCTCTTTCCCAACTATGGTGGCCGCCACCTGTTCCATAAAGACTGGCTCTACGAATCCAATCTATGGTATCAGCATCATCCGAGACTACTATACCACCGTCTATGCTACCTATAGGCTTTGTCGGATAAAAGCTAAATATTGCCACATCTTGTGGTAAACATTCTCTACTAAATTGGTCCCGTTCTACTCTTTGCGCGGAATCAATAATTGTAAAGTCATGTGTTTGGGTCTGCTTAATAGTATAGGAATTCCCGACCCAATTGGTATCATCTATGAAATGTGGTTGATAGCCAGCTTGGATAATTGTATTGGCTACTATTGGCGGCAGAATCGCAGGAACTTTTAAAGTTTGCATGTAATTTAAGCGTTTTAATACCAAAAATATTCCCATACTTGCACTACTAACTGCGCAAGCATGTTTTGCGCCAACGTATCCTTTAAAGGCGTCCTCGAATATAGTCACTTCGGGCCCGTGTAGAACGCTAGTGGTATAGCTAAGGTCCACCTTCATCTTAGGAATATCAAATAGTTGAATCATATAATTTCCTTAAGTTCATACTAACGTCGCTAGGTATAGTCTCTTTTATATCTTTTCTAAGTATTTCTATTACATCGGGTCGTGACTTTTTGGCAAAATCATATACGGTGCTTGCAGGACCACCTAGATTTACAATTCCTGTAGTGCCATTATGTAGCATTTTAAGTATGAGTTTGGCAGCATCGTCGACGTATATTCCAGATTTGATGCAATCTAATACGGCTTTTTCATGTCTAAATGGTTTTGGAGAATGAGCACTTCTAATAATCAAGTGATTAGGCACCATTCTAGCTGAACATTCCCCGCCAAGTTTAGACCAGGCATAATCATTTATTGGAAGTACTGGATCGAACTCACAATAATCCCCATCGGTTCCTGGATATACGTAGTCGGTAGATATATACACTAATTTTAGTCCATGTCTTAAACACGTACACGCTACATTAGCAGTACCAATTATGTTTGTATCAATACTTTTTATTGGCTCGCGTGTATGACTAGCCATCGGGTTAGTAAATGCAGCACAATGTATAACCGTGTCGACGCCCGACGTCTTTACTAAAATCTCATTTTCCAGATCATCAAAATTCCTAACATTCAGATCTTTTCCAGATCTTGGCATTAACTCAATATCGTCGTAAGAGTTATGCTTAACTAATGCGGTGCCTAATAATCCAAAACCGCCAGTTATAATTGCCTTCATTTTAATAATTCCAATGTTTCTTGTATACCACGAGCAATGCTGTCTTTGAACTCGCAGTAGAGTGAAATGGCAGATGTGTCAACTTCGTAACTATGCTGGTTTAGTAACGGTGTATCTACAAAATCAATTTTTAGTTTTGGTATATATGTTTTTAATATTTCCACTATGAACGATAATTCATAATTACCGGTGGCCACATTAAAAAGGGCTTCACCGTATCTGTCATCTTCACTAAATTTTAACAATACGTTAACTGCATCATTTATACCAAGATACGGGCGCTTCATATGGTAATTTTGTTTCCATACAGTTATTGGCAAATCATTAGCAGCCTGAAAGCAGAATTTATTAACCGCAGTGTGAAAGCGCATTCCAGGGCTAGTGCCGAATATGGTTCCAAATCTTAGTATAGTGTAAAATCCACGTTTCTCTTTTATGTAATTCTCTATATCATACTTAGTTTGTGCATAAGGACTTTGTGGATTTATTGCAGTGTTATCTTGTTCGTTAATGGGCACACTAGTGCCTTTGCCATAAACACTAGTGGTAGATGGGTATATTATTTTTATTTCGCTTGGCAGCATATCCAGAAAAGCTTTGGTTTCCTCTAGATTTATTTTTTCTACTAAGTCTTTATTAACGGTGCTACTTGCGGCATCTGTTACCGCAGCTAAATGAACTACAGCATCTATACCACGCATATCTTCACGTGTTAATTGTCCTATAGACTTTTCTATAAATTGAAAGCGCTGATCTTTGTTAAATAAAGAACAGTAGCGTTGCGTGAGCATGTTGTCTACAACCACAACTTTACTGTTATCGCTAAAGTGATGTATGAGTTTAGATCCTATGTGACCTAAACCGCCTGTTACCATTATTTTTCTTCTATATCCCATGATTCTCCAAAGGCTCCTGGTTTTACGCGTATTTCGTCATTAGGGTCGTATTTTTCGGTTAATCCGTATAGTAGAATAGACCCCGGTTCTAAGGCTTTGTATCCGTGCCAAGTACCAGGTGAGATTTTTATCACCCTAGGATTTTTGTCTGATAAGTACTCGAATCTTACTTTGCCGCTTTTATCTGCTAAACCTACCTTAAAAGAACCCTTTAGGCAGACCCAGTAATCTGTTTGTATTTGGTGTCTATGCCAAGCTACTACATGATTTATCGAATTAACGTAAGATACGTTAATTTGTTGGATTGGCATATCATAAAATACATCTATTAATCGTTGTGCTCTGTCGTCTTCGTTATATATCATATAGGATCTCCGTAATTGGTTATTTCATGAAATTCAAGCTGTGTCATTCCAGTTCTTTTTTGAAAGATGTGGCCACTAGGTTTTATTAATTGTGGTGGAACCAGTTTCATGGTTCTACTCACGTCATGATATGTGAAGGCGTTTGGAGACATAATAAACTTGAACTTTTCGTCATGTAACTTCCACAGCCTATAAGCGAAATACACGTCCAGCCCCTTGCCGTAGGTATCGTGCCATTCATTTTCAAAGCCGTGCGAATAACATCCCACATTTTTATAGTCTTCTGTTCTGCACAATATTGGGTGGTTAAATGAGCTTTTACGGTAAGTCTTGTATTTGCCTTGAAGTACATTTAGTTCAAATTGTCGGTCTGCTTGTTCACTTATATGGCCTAATGTATAATCAAATAGCCATAAATTATGCCCGCCGCCATAGGATTCTACTAATGTAGAAGATGCTGAGCATGGGTAGTACTCCTCTAATTCGTCAATTAAAATTTTGTCCCACCCATGATGAAATAGCATGTCTGAGTTCACGTTGCACACGTATTTAGAATCCAAGTGCTCTATTGCAAAATCAACGCTAGCGGGCCCAAAGTTTGAGTTAAGCTCAATGTAGATCACGCCGTTGTTTTCGCATATGTCCTTAGACATATTATCCGACTCATTTAATACAACAACAATTTTAGAATCGGTTGTCAATGATCTCGCTAGGCTTGGAATACTATACTCCAAAATTCCTGGAGTTCGCCACGCTGGCATTAAAAAGGTTATTTCATTCATATATCAATCTTACACTTGGAACGTGTGTTATAAACGCAGATCCTTCTTTAATACGGGTATATTCTTTGTTTATAATCTCCTTTTCAAAGTTCCATGCTCCTAAGAATGCTACATCGCCTTCCCATTCAGTAGTATATTGTTTAATTGGTATATGTATTCCTGGTGTAAATTTACCAACCTTTTCTGGGGTGGTATCGTATACGCAGTCAATCAAGTTATGCAGTCCGCAATAATTAATAACTGTAATACTTTTTGCAGAGGCACCATATCCAACGATTTTCTTTCCTTGCGTCTTTAGATAAACCATAGCTTCTTTTAATTGTATTTTACTGGAGCGAACACGCTCCGCGAATGCATATAATGAGCTGTTATTTAGAAAAGCTGTTTCAAACTGAATGGTTTTGCGAACTATGTCGTTTTGTTTCCAAGTCTTAGAATTTTTATGCCCAATAAAGACACGGATAGACCCACCATGAATATTTGGCAATCTAACTACTTTATGTATTTGTAAATTGGTATTCTTTAGTAAGTAGTCCAAAGCTGTTACTGAAAATACTGTTGGGTGCTCATCATAAAATTGATCGTAAGATCCATTAGTTAATACATCTATGATATATGGATCCTCTAGGATAAATACTCCTTCGCGATCCAATACTAACTCTATAGCTTTAAACGCCTCTTCCAAGTTTGGCATATGTGAAAATGTGTTCGCAGAGAATATTACCGATACCCTACCGTAAGAAGATATGATGCGTTCCGCTAATGGCAATCCCCAAAAATCTATGTAAGTTCTGTAACCCATACTTCCTGTTTGCTCAGCAAAGTTCTTGCAGGGTTCAACGGCCAAAGTACGTTCTTTTGGTAAGTGTTTTATTAGTGACCCGTCATTACTGCCTATTTCCAGAAATTGGAATTTAGTAGGATTTATAACAAGATCTTGCATTATACTGGCAACATCTTCTAAGTGTATCTTAAATGTCTCGCTTTGCCCGGATCGATATGGGTACTCAGAGTTAAACATGGCCTCAGACGGAATATTCAAAGCGGTTGTTGTTATGTGGCGCGTTTCCTCATCAAAGTACGCCTTTAGCTCATATGTAAATTCTGGTTGGGTAACATCAGTTACCAGCCGATTTGCTAATGGCTGTCTTCCTAAATTTAGGAATTCATATTTAGCCATGGTTTCCCTCGCTTTATGTAATTATTGTTAAAATCTGTGCACGTTATTCCATATTTACTTAAGAATGTGGCTTCTCTATGGTTCATATGATTTTGATAACTTGGTAATCTTGATGTGCTTGTGCTTTGTAGATGATACACTAAACTATTAGGCACATTAATAAATGTTCTAAACCCAACATCCCAAAATCTTTTTGCAAGACCCTCTTCACTACCTATTGCTAATCCGAAATCCTCATCATAACCACCTACAAGGTCCCACCATTTCTTTGGTAATACACATGGCATAGCCGTGCTCCTCATTGGTGGTAGACTGTCTTTAAATTGATGGTAAGCCTTTAATAAGTCGTGCTCTTTAAATGTTTCTGGTGTTCTACCAAAATCATGTCCACGCAATGACCATGTGGCCCATGATGGACCAGATGGTTCAATCATAGTAGAATTAATCCAACTTTGCTCAGGATACCATTCCATAACGTAGCTTAATTCTTTATCCCATCCAGGTAATACATACATATCATCATCTATTAAGTACAATGAGTTGTATGTAGCATTTTTAGCAGCCGTATTAGCACCTGCCGCTAATCCTAGATTTTCTTTGCTGTAGGATAGGTTAAATCTGTTCGTACTTTTGGCC
>JACCDP010924114.1_pt1 | contig 15579 bp, 15 predicted proteins | sample 7445841 | NCBI WGS metagenome assembly JACCDP01 (sample SAMN15323441, study PRJNA562643) | freshwater metagenome | isolation source: river surface water | place: USA:Blue River Watershed | collected 2017-08-17 | reverse complement strand
TTCAATAAATGTGAACCTAAAAATGAAAAAGTGGTGATTATAAAAAATAGTTAGTAAAAAGTGTTCGTTTGGGATATTAGTTTGATATATATACTCAGAGATTAGGAAATCCACTAATCCATTCTAACGAGAGTTGGTAAGAAGGTAAACCAAAATGTATTAAAAACAAATCAGAATGAATTCAACTCATAATAACCATCTTATACCCAAACGGAAAGGGGTAATGTTAAGAAAATGGGATTATAATGATAATGGTAAATATCAGAACCCTACTAAGAAAAACTTAAACAAACAGATCAAAACTTTACATAGTAAACTAAAGAAAAAGGATAAGGTATATACTGAATACTCAATTGAAAAAGATAGATACGAGAACAAATACCACGTTCATATGATAATTCAATACTATGATGAAAATAACCTATTTCAATCATTTTCAAACTACATAGGTGGAAATAAATGGGTGAAACGTGAGGTAGGATTAGACACCTTTAATGAGTGTAATGGTAAGTATGGTTTGATACATACAGAGGATATAATAGATGTGAACAAATACAGAGGATATATAAACAAGACTAATCAATCAAAAAATTTAATATAAAATGATAACATTTGAACCACTATTAGGAATTGAAGAATTAAGTAAAGAATTAGGAGTAAACAAATACACCCTATATAAGAAGATTAGAGAGGATAAGTTCCCAAAGGGTGTTAAAGTAAATGGTAGAAGATACTTCAAACCTATTGAGATAAAGGAACATTACAACCAAATTGGAATTGATTTGGTAATAAACCTAAAATAATCTCCATTACGTGTAAACCGATAAAAGAAAAAAGTTAAAAAAATCGACCATATACACATCAATTGTAAGGTTAAATTTTCAACACTAGGAACATATATATGTATATACAAAAACAAAAGGTTAAGAATGATATATTCACTAAGAAAATATTGTTATTAAATAAACTGTATTATTTAATAACAAGTCAAGTATGGACTTATAGAAATATGGATAATCTTGATTCCTTGATCCAACAGTTTATTGAATTATCAAATACTATTAATAAACCAAAAGATGAAATGTTATTGAAAAATATCAAGAATAAGTAGATATTATGATACAGTTAGATAACATAAATAAAAGAGAAGTGACAAAATATGTGTAAATATTAATTAGATCACATACACGTATTTTTTGGAAAAGAAAAAACCCAATACAGTAATTTGTATTGGGTTTAGTTTCTCAATTTTCATTATTAAATTTTTGATTTAATAATTTCTAAAATTATCGTTTGAAAATCTATTGAATTATCGAATTGTTCTAATAATTCTGTAAATGAAATAACAATCTCAATTGGTAATGATTCATTTACCTTATAATAGTTGTAAAGTATTAATTCATTATCTGATGATTTATTTTCTGATAATTGATCTAAATCAATATCATCATCATAGATAAATTTATACAGAACCAATTCTTCATCTCCTCTTACTACTCCATCTTCATTATTATCTTCATCTTCTTCCCAACTAATTGTTTTCGGGAAAAATTGTTCTAATTGTTTTTGAAGTTCTCTTAGTTCAATATAAATAAAATTAAGTTCTCTCTCAATAAAATTCATTGTAGATATCCTCTCCTTATCATCATTTATATCATAATATTGTTTTAAGTAAATTTCTCTTTCAGTTTGTTCCTCATCATCAATATTGATATCTAATTCATTTAATTCTAATAATATTCTATTATCATCATCAATTCTAAAATAATAGTTTTCAATTTTTTCAATAATATTTTTTAAAGTTCCTCCTTTACAAACATTTATTGAGTTATTAACTTTATTTACTTTTTGTTCATTTAGAGTTTGAACCGACTCATTTTTAAAATTTCCCATCTTTTGTTTTATTGGGGTTATTTAATAAAAAAGGTATCACATTGGATACCACTATATTTTCTTACTTATTTGATAACAATTACAACCAACCATAAATGGATACCTATCTTATAGGGTTGTTATCTTTTCTCTGTTGTTTTATTACTTTACATGATTTTAAATTTTACAATTCATAATTTTTTTGTTGTTTTATGGTTGGATTTAAACCAACGAATGTGTTCCTTCAGATTACCCCACTAACAGAACAACCTTTAAAATGGGTGGTTGGAGTAAACCTTATTTAATTGTATTACTTTACAATACTCCTATGGGGTTTTAAGTGTGTGTTTCACCTCACCTCATAAAACAACATAATATTTATATATCTATCTTTTTTAAGAACTCTGACAACTCAAAGATACGAAAAGTATTACCCATTTTAAAATATTTAGACATTTTAGGGTAATAACTAGATATGAAGTATTTTAATCAATTGATTATCAATTACTTATAAATTATTATTCCCCCTGGGGGGTAATACTAATTGTCATAAAATGTTGTATATCAATTATTTATATTATTTTTCAACTGTTTAATGTAAAATTATTACCCCAAAATTAATTTTTATTTAAAAATGGGTAATTTCACAATATGGGAGAGATTAGACAATTTGAAAACCTAGATGATCCAAAAAAGAAATTTAGAGTACTAATTGATAAAAATTTCAAAGTTTTTCTTGGTAGAAAAAACACTTTACTTAGAATGATTGAAAAAAGAAATGATTTATTAAAACCAATCCTTTTAGAAGAAGTTAAATTGAAGAAAGAAATAGAAAAATTTCAAAAAGAGTTAAATGAGATAAATGAAAAAATACTTGAAATTTCTCAAGATCAAAGGTGGGAACCTAGTATTATAATTGTTAAATGTAAAGTAAAAGGTAATCCTTATTATAAAGGAAAAATTAGATTCAGGAAAGATAAGGGAAGAGAGAAGGTTAAGATGATTCCCAAAAAAATAGAATTAAAAATATGGAAAAAAGTTCAAGATGATAATCCGAACGATACCGATGAAAAACTTGAAGGTGTATTTAAAGGTAGACTTAGAAATTGGATATTGGATTGGTGGAGAAAAGAAGGTATACTTGAAAAGAAGTGATTTAATTATTTATACTTTTGATAATACTCTATGATTTTTTCTAAAGGGTATTTTCTTATAAATTCTCTGATCTGTTTTTCTTCTTTGGTATCGAATTCTTTTGAATACAGATCCTGTCCTTTCATTATATCTTTAGAGGTTACAGAAACGTATTTTTGAAAGGAACTTACTGTTTTGTGACCACTTAGTTTCATGATACTCCAATTATCCATGGTACCCAAATCAATCAAATTCTTAATGAAACTTCTTCTTCCACTATGTGAGGATAATAACTCATAGGTAAATACATCCTTTTCGGTCCCCTTCCTATAATCACTTCCCACTAATATCTCTCGTTTTATCAATCGTTTGAACCCCAATTCTTTACCAATATCCTTTAGGTGTTTATTAAACTTTTGTTGAGAATACTTTGGAAAAAGAAATTGTTGTTGAGATTTACCCTTTGAGTACTTTCTAAATATCCCTAATGAAACATCATTCTCTGGTACTTTAATATTATCCTTTGTTTTACTCATAGTCCATACAAAGAATCCCTTTTCAATCTTAAACATACCTACACTCATTTTATGAATATCACCCCATCTACATCCAACTGAACATTGGAAAGTAAATATATCTTTAATGAGTTCTAAATTATTACGATATATAGGATTACCATTTTTATCAGTATCCTTTACAACATCTACGTTTGGATATATATTAGGGTAATCGTACTTCTTATAATCATACATTTTTTTTACTTCACTTGTGTTCAGATATACTAACACATCACTCCTAACCATTTTAAGAGACTTAAACTTCACGGTCTCAGTAACCTTACGATTTTGTTTACACCATGAAAGGAATATCTTTAAATTAGATAGAATCTTATTTACATAGTTATTAGATAATCCAACATTATCAACTTTGGGAACCTTTGGATCTGATTTTTTTGGGATGGTTACTTTTAAACAAAAGATTTTAAAATCATATTCAAAACTCCCAAAGAAGATATAATCAAAAGACATTTTCTTTTTAGTATCAACCTCAAACTTCTCTAATGTATTCTTTAATGAAATGAGGGTTTTAGTATATCCTCTTTGATAGGATTCCTTCTCCTTTAAAAATTGTTGATAGTTCTTCCAAAAACTCTCTGTCTTGGGTTGTTTTACCAATTGTATATCCCTACTCTTATCATAATTCATCTTAACCAAATGAGGTGTAGGAATACCACCCATTTCGGTTATTTCGGTAATAACATCCTCTATTCTCTTTCGTATTGATGTAATGGTTTTCTGAATATTGGTGTAATCCGGACACCTACTAGAAATGACACCGTCTTTCCAATACTTACTTTCAATGAATATTTTAGTAGGGATTCTCTTAAACAATCCATTACTTGAGTATTTCAAATGGATAGGACAAACCTTCTTACCATTTAACTCCTTTGAATCTGATTTTACTATAATCAATGATATACCCATAGAGATAGATTATGTATATCTAAAACTACTAAAGAAAACTCAAAAAAGGTGTGGTATTGGGTGTGTTTTGATATTAAAGAAAAAACCCCTACAAAACTCATTGATTTTCAACGTTTTGTAGGGGTAATTTTCATCTTCGTCGGGAAGACAGTATATGAACTGCATTGATAATCAATTAGTTATAAAGCTAAAAATCTCTTTCATACCCAAATTGGGTATGTTTCATACCCAAAATAATACTTCGATTTCGGACCAAAATAATGTTAAAAAGTACACTTAAAATATAATAGTTAAATTTATGATATAATACACATGTATGGAAGTATTCAATATTAAGAATAATAAGGTTGAAGTTGTAGAACTGAATCCGTTCAAATTAGAAAAGGATATACAGGAGGTTATAGAAAAGAATACAGAATCCTTCTTTGGGTTAGAATTCGTTCGTTCAGAGTTCCCTATTGGTGAGTTTAGGATAGATACCCTATGTTATGACAATGAAACTAATTCCTTTGTTCTAATTGAATATAAGAAAGGAAGTAGTTATTCAGTTATAGACCAAGGATACTCATACCTATCTCTAATGTTGAATAATAAATCAGAGTTTATCATTGAATATAATGAAAGATTGAATAAAACTCTCAAAAGAGATGATGTGGATTGGACACAATCTAGAATCATATTCATATCCCAATCATTCAGTTCATACCAAAGAAATAGTGTAAACTTCAAAAATCTACCATTTGAATTGTGGGAAATCAAAAGATTTGATAATGAAACTATTGTTTTAAATAAACACAATTCTACTTCAAAAGAAAGTATTGATACCCTCTCCAATGTAGAAAGTTCTAATATAATTGAAAGTGTAAGTAAGGAAATACAAGTAGTTGATGAGGAATTTCATACTAATAAATTAGACTCTGAAACACTTGAAAAATGGACCGATTTTAAGGAAAGAATATTAAAAGATGATAATGTTTCAATTCGTGTAATTAAACCTTACATCTCATTTTTAGGTGAAACTAAGATGATTTGTTATGTGAAATTTAGAAAAAGTCATATTACAATTGGTATGGGAAGGGGTAATGTAAACCCAGACGGATCAAAATCAAAGAATTACTTTGATATAGATGACCCTAAGGGTATTACAGAAGAAGGTTCATGGGAATGGAAAAGTGGAGTAAAGGGAAATGTTTACAGAATAAGGTTTGATAAAAATACCGATTTAGATTACCTAATGTTCCTTATTAATCAAAAGGTAAAATCAATGTAAAATCTACTATTTGTAAATTAATCTAACTTTATTAATAAAATATAATAAAATTATGATAAATCATAATTTCATTTTACAAGAAGGTGAACAAATTACAAGGTATCATAAAAAAGAAGAACCTACAATAATTGAGGTACTATCAGTTATAATTGTTTCCCCTATTCTAATATATATTCTTTCATCAGTATTATTTACTATTATAAAATTGATTGTTGGTCAGGGACTTATTGAAGATTATGAATTTAATGTTATTATTATTTTAAACATAATTACATACCTGATACTTTTTATTCTATTTGTAATTGAAATTAATACTGAACCATCAGTTGAAATATACTATTTTAACGATTACTTACTAATTACAAATGTCCCAAATTTTTATCATCCAAGTTTAAATTTTAGAGAAGTAAAAATAAATTTTGAATTTATAGATCATTTTATCTTGATAAATGGAAGAATGAAAATTAAACTTAAATATAGTCAAATAAATGAAAGTAAATTCAAGGAAATTAATATTCAAAGTGATTGGATTAATTTATTAGATTTGATGAAATATAATGATTATACTATGATTATTAATCCCAAATTAAAATTGAAAAAAAGAGAATTAATTGGATTTTTAAATAGAAAATTGAAAACCGAATAATTAATATTTTAAAATTGAAAATGAATAAAATAAATATCTTAAAATATACATTACTAATTTTAATAAATATTATATTTTTAAATAGTCAAATTTTTTCACAAAGTAAAAATTGGACCGACTATATAAATCTTTCTGATGATGTTCGTTTTGGTGATGAATTATATATAAATACTAATCAAATAAATAAAAATGAATATGGATTATATCCAAAAAGATACCCAATAGTATATACAAAATTTAATGATAAAAGTATTTTAATTTGGAATGATACAAAAGAAAAAATTACAGAAGTAGAATATGATAAAATTGAAGAAATATCTTACAATACATTTATAGTTAAAAAAAATCAATTATTTGGTGTTATTGATAGTACAGGAAATATTATTATTCCAATTAAATATAGTGGTATCAGTTGTGTTGACCCAAAAATTATAATTTATGATATTAATGGTTTTTCGGATTATAAGGGTTCAACAGATATTTTGGGAGGAATAAAACCTAATATAAATAGAGTTCTTGAAAATAATTTTTCAAATCTATTAGATAATCAACTTTTCTCATGTTCTTACATTTATGAAAAATCTATTAATGGTATATATAATTACACTGAAATTTTAAATAGGAATGGAAAGGTTTTAGTTCGTGAAAATAATTCAAGTGTAGAGTTGGGTTATTATAGATCTAAAAATCAACTATTCACAATTTATTATATTAATCATAATCAAAATCCTAATCCAGGTTACACTACTCCTCCAAAATTTAAAATAGGTAAATGGGGAGATAGTTCATTTTTCAAATTCGATGGGGAAATTGAAGGGATGAGAACAGATACTAGGGAGTTTTTTAATTTTATTACAAAAAAACCATTATATACAGTAATTAAAAAAAATAATAAACTAAGATTTTTTGATCTTGAAAGTTTAAAAGAGATAACTTCTGTCCCACCATTTGATAAATTAGTATCTTTTCTTGAAAAAAACGAAATGTTTGTTACTAGGACCTATATTAGAGATAAATATGGAAATAATGATATTTATGAAAGTATAATTTCAAAAGATTTTAAAGTTGTCCTACCATTTGTTCCATATTATCAGTTTATGGAACATGAATACGATTCATCTTTAATTATTTTTCGTTCCTATGAAGGTGAAGGAATATTTAAATTAGGAAAAGATATAATAAAACCACTTAAATTTAAAATTATAAGTTATATTGAGAACAACAATAAAACTTTAAAATCAAAATTTATGTTTGTAGTGAATAATGATTTTTCTAAAAATATTTTTGACTTAACAACATTTAATTTAGTTTTTAAAAAAAATTATGATAAAATAGTATTTAATGGAAGAGAATTTGAGTGTACCTTTGAAGGAAAAACTGAAAATATTTTTCTAGAATTAAATTGATATTTTAATTTTAATCAACACAATTTTATCAATATAATCCTTTATTAGAGTAGTTCTTATATAACTCATTCGTTAGTAAGTTTATTAATTGTGGATTCTCCATTTTCTTATAAAAATCAAATTGGTCGTTCACATACCCAAGAAGGACTTGTTTGGTGATTTCCTCTAATTTCTTCCTCTTATTTTGTTCAGAGTTATCACCCTCCATTACTTTACTTAAATCATCACTACTATACACTTGTTTAGTAACTCGTTTAAGGTTCAGTTTGTGTTCCTCACTTAAATCACTTCCGAACACAGTATTGATTTTCTTTAAGATTTCAGAAAGGAAATCCATTGGTTCTTCAACCATTCCGTTTGAACCATCTGGAGAAAATGGTTCAATTTCACCTTGTTTATCTTCTAAACTCAATTGGTGTTCTCCTATCTTTTGGATACGAAGTGAATCTAAATCAATTGAATCTGATATTTTTAATCTCTCAGATTCTTCTTTAGGTAACTTCTTATTTACATACTTTAGGAAAATGAATAACTTCTCTAATTCAATATCCTCAAATGAGATGATTTGAGAGATATACCCATACAAACGGACATAGGATTGTATGTGTGATTTAAACTCCTCTTTTTGTTCTTGATTATCTATTTCCTTCCACTTATTAACTACCCTATTTAGGATTGGTTGTAATTGTTCATCAGTTTCTTTATCATCATAGAACAACTTACAAAAATCATCCACTTCATATTGAGTGAATAAGTTGAAAGATTTGATTTTAGTTTCTACATCGTACAACTTATTCGGGTCGGTTTCTCCTACCATGACCGTTGTAGTAAAGAAAGGTTGGAATGATTCAACAATCTCATCCGTATCATTTACAAAATCCAAAACGAATGTATCTGTTTTACCTCTAGTTACTCGGTTCAATCTTGACAAAGTTTGGACACACTGAACCCCATTTAGTTTTTTATCAACAAACATTGATTGGAGTAATGGTTCATCATACCCAGTTTGAAACTTACTTGAAACAATCAGTATTCTGTAACTCGGGTCCTTCATCCCCTCTGGTATTGAAACTCCCTTACCTAATCCGTTTTCATTATTAAGTATATCCTCAGTTACCTCCCTACTATGTAACTTGATTGTTCCACTATACCCAACCAAACATGAATAGGGTAATCCCAACTTCTTCATTTGTTTCTTCATCTCTTGTTGGAATAACACACAATGGTAACGAGAACGAACCACCACCATACCTCTACCTCTACCACCTATTGTTTTGGAAGTTTTATTTATGAAATGTTCCAATATGATTCCTACCTTTTGTGAGATGGTTTCTTCATGGGAATCAACATAATTAACTAATTCCTTCTTAACCTTACCTTCTGGTAATTGTACATCCTCATCATCCTTTTGAACCAATTTAAACCACCTTTTGTAAGTTGTGTAGTTCTGAAGTACATCCAATGTAAAACCCTCAAAAATGGATTGTTTCATAGTGTAGGAATGGAATGAAACAAAGTTCCCATTCTCATCTTTCCTTCCAAACAACTCCAATGTTTTGTTCTTTGGAGTACCAGTGAAACCAAAGAATGAAATATGTTTTTGTTTACCTCTACTTCTAATCTCCTCTCTAATAACATCCTCATAATCTACATCCCCATCTCCATCCATATCCTCTCCTTTGGAGATGGACATTTTAAGGTGTTTAGAGTTCTCTCCACTTTGAGATGAGTGAACCTCATCAATTATAATACCAAATGTTTTAGAGTTAATATTAGATATCTCCTCTGAAATGAATGGGAACTTTTGGATGGTGGTAATGATAATATCTTTCCCTTTCTCCAAATACTCCTTCAATTGTTTAGAACCATCCTCAACCTTACTAACAACCCCAATGGTTTGTTCTAATTGTTTGATGGTATTCTGAAGTTGTTTATCTAATACCTTCCTATCAGTAACCACAATGATGGTATCAAATATCCTTTGAGTATCCTCTTTAGAACGGTAAAGTGAGGTAAGTAAGTGAGATAACCAACCAATTGAATATGATTTACCTGAACCAGTGGTATGTTGAATTAAGTAGTTATTACCAGTTCCTTCCTCAATAATGGTTCTCTTTAGTTTACGGATAACATCTAATTGGTGATATCTCGGAAATACTAATAGGTATTTAGTTTTCTCAACCACTTTTCCTTTTTCATTATCCCATTCCTTTTCTTTCTCCTCTGAAAGGTGAACGAAGTTCTCTAAAATATCTAAAATTGATGATGGAGTGAGTACTTCTTCCCATAAATAATGGGATTTATAACCATTAGGGTTCATTGGATTCTCTATTCCTTTATTGTAGGGTAAAAAGAACGTTTTCTCACCCCTCAATTCTGTTGTCATAGATACTTTATCATTATCAACACAGAAGTGAACTATACACCTCTGAAAGGTTAATAATGGTTCTTTAGGGTCTCTATCCTTTCTATACTGTTTTTCAGAGTTTAAGATGTTTTGATTAGTAAGTTCATTCTTCAACTCCATTGTAATAATTGGAACTCCATTAACGAAAAGAACCATATCTATGGAGTTCTCATTCTTCAATGAATAGTGAAGTTGTCTTACAACTACCAATTGGTTTTGTTTATATAACTCTTGGTGTTCTTTATTCAACCCACTTTTGGGTTCAAAATATACTAAATTGAAGTTTGAACCTCTATCCTTTACCCCATTACGAAGAACATCTATAACACCTCTTTTACCAATCTCATCGGTTAATCTTTTTAGGAACTTACTCTCAGTATCTGAACCATATTGAAGTTCTAATTTTTCCCATTCTTTAGGTTGTGTTTTCCTAACGAATCCAATCACCTCTTTTGGGATTAAACACAATGTTCTATCATACTCATTAAAATGAATAGACGAATACCCTTCTTGGTTTAAGGATTGTTCAATATGGATTTCAAATCGTTTTTCTGATGGATTACTCATTTTATAAAAAGATTAATAGTTCCAGACAATAAATCTAAACTAATTGTATTATTAATTTCTTTCAATAATGAAATCTTCTTTTCATTATTGAAAATCATTTCATTTATATTTTGATTATAACTTGTTAGAATTTCACTAATTTTTATTTGTTCCTCTATTGGTGGTAATACTATTTTTTGATTTTTATAAACACTAAATCCAATTTCCGGATATATTCCAGTTCTTTCTGAAATTAATGTTTTATAAAATCCTGGTTGTTTTAAATAATGAAATAAAAAATCTATATTCAATTTATCAGATACCGATATTTTAAAAAGATTATTTCCTAAAACACCTTCTATCCCTCTATAAACAGTACCTGAGGTTGTACCATATCTCACCATAACAATATCTTCTTTGGTTACATCACATGTTTTTCTGTTTAAATTTATATATCTTGGGATTTCGTTTGTTGTGTAATCCATAATTGTAATAAACCTTTTACAATCATTTTCTTTTGTATGTAATAATTCATCAAACTCTACTAGAGTACCAGAAATAGGTTTACTTACAAATCCAAGTTTTATAACTTCCCAATGATTTGGTATTTCACCTATCCAATCAATACCACTATTCTTTTTTGTATAATTAGTTTTTTCTAAATTAGAAAACAATTTACTATTATGTAGTGGATTATATTCCATTACTTAGTAACTTTAATTTTTCCAGTAACCACTTCTGAAATTAGTGATTGTCTATATTCTTTTAATAGATAAATCTTCTTTTGTTCTAATTGAACCAAATCGTCAATCTCTTTTGTTTTAGAATCTAGGTATTCAACAATTTGGAGTTGTTCAATTAGAGGAGGATTTGTAAACTCTAATGGATATATATGTTTATTATTAATTTGAGGGATAGTTGAAGAGTCACAAATATCTCCCAATCCTCTACTTGTTAATTGATAAAATAAAAATATCTTATTGTAGGTGTCAAAAACCTTTACTCCCATTAAGTTAGGGTCTATAAAACATCTTGATTTTGTGATTACAACCTTATTAGTAAAAATTGTCATTCCTCTTTTTGGGAAAAGGATAATTCCTTCTTCAAGAGTTTTCATTCCGAAATCTTGTATTTTTAATTTAGGATTTGATAAATAGAAATTGTCATCCATGTAATTTAGGTCATCAACTTTTATAAAATATTGTCCACATTCATCTTCAATGATTTCAGAGGGATAATTTCCAGTGAGAATTTTTAAAATGTATTTTCCTTTAATTATACTCCAATGTTCCGGTATCTCTCCAATCCATTCAACACCACTATCCTTCATTTTTAAATTAGGATTCAAACCCTTTGTAATAACTTGATTTATAAGTGATGTTCTTTGTTCTTTTAATAGGGATATCTTATGTTCTTTTGTTGAAATCAACTTATCTATCAACCCAGTCTTTTCATCTAAGAATTGAACGATATGGTGTTGTTCTTGTAAGGGAGGAAGGAAAATAGGTGTTTCATTTAATCTATCTTGACGAAGATTGATTCTAGTAAACCCTCTCCCTTCAATTGATATAAGTTCTTTATGAATACTACCCAATAACTGATAGTTCAAAAACAATGGATTAATATCAATTCTATTAACCCTGAATCCTTTACAAAAACTATTTAGATACAACTCCTCAATATCATCAATTAGAATACAAGGTTTACCTAAATCTTGATATGTTTCAGAACTCATTAAGAAGAACAAATCAAACTTTTTAACTTTATTCTGATTCTCACCATCTTCTAATACAACATAATCAACATGACTCTTTGAAATATAGGTATTTCTAAAAATATTGGTATAAGGGATATAAGGTTTATTGTTTGGATTATCTTCTTGTTTAAAATCCTCACCACTTTTTCCAGTCAAACCTCCATACAAGTTTCCAACATATTTCAACCTAGTTTCCTCCCAACTATTTGGTATCACTCCCACCCATTCAACACTTGATGTTTTATAAGATTGATATTTATTCATTACCCTATCAATTTATTCATTAAACCATCTGACTCCTTTTCCAAATCCAATAACTCTTTCGTTAAATCACTTAAAGAACGGAGTGGTTTGTATTGATAGAAGTACTTTGTAAAATTGATTTCATATCCAACACTATCCTTCCCTCTATCCATCCAACTTTCAGGTAAATGAGGTTTAACTTCTCTTTCAAAGTATTCATCAATATCTAAACCCAAAGGAATCCTTTCATTATCTCTTAATGAACTATCAGTTTTAACTACACCTTTCTTATCTTTTATAACTTCTCCATTCTCTTTTAAGGGTTGTTCAATTATAACTTTTGTAAACCCAAAAAAATGATTAGGGAATATCTTAGAGATTTCAGTTTCTTTAAAATCAGTATAGGTTTTTAATAATAAATCTCTTTGTTCATCAGAAACTTCTTTCCTCTTACTTCCTAATGATTTTTTCATTAGTTTAAATAAGTGAGAACCGTCAATTAACTGAATTTTTCCTTTACGATTAGGTTTCTTTTTATTGTTTACAATCCATATATAAGTTGAAATTCCAGTATTAAAGAATAATGAATCAGGAAGTTGAACCACACACTCCAACCAATCATTTTCAATTATCCATTTACGAATTTCACTCTCACCACTTCCACTATCCCCAGTAAACAAAGGAGAACCATTAAACACTACACCAATTCGAGAACCTTTTGATTCCATCTTAGAAATCATGTGTTGTAGGAATAACAAAGAACCATCTGAAGTACGAGGAGTACCAACTGAAAATCTACCTTGTGGATTATTTGATTCATTAACAACAAATTCTTCTTCACTTTTCCAACTAACTCCAAACGGAGGGTTTGTAATCATATAATCAAATCTATCACCTTGAAACCCATCTTCTGAAAGTGAAGAACCTAGTTTGATATTATCGGGATTACCTCCTGAAATCAACATATCAGATTTACAAATAGAATAAGTTTGAGGGTTTAATTCCTGTCCACTTGTTTTGATTTCAATATTGGGATTGATATTTTCCAATATCCATTCCTTTCCTGTTGTCAACATACCCCCAGTACCACAACAAGGGTCAAAAATTGAACGAATCTTACCTTCTCCTTGTAAATCTTCTTTATTCTCTGAAAATACTAACGAAACTAATAATTTAACTACATCACGAGGTGTATAGTGTTCTCCACTTGTTTCATTACTCATCTCTGAGAACTTACGAAGTAACTCCTCAAATATTTGTCCCATAGTATGATTATCCACCACACTTGGGTGTAAATCAATTTCAGTGAACTTATCAATTAAGAGATATAGTTTATTACTCTTATTAAGTTTCTCAACTGGTTTTTCAAACTGAAAATTCTCAATTATCTCATAAACATTCTTTGAATATCCATTGATATAGTTTTGAAAGTTCATGTATATATTCTTTGGGTCTGATTTCAAACGAACCAAATCATACTTTGAATGGTTAAAGAACTCTTTCTTTACTGTATTCTTTATAATTGGAGAAGGGTCATCTACTTTACTCTTATACTCCTCATATAGATTATAAATCTCATCCTTATTAGATTCTAATACACAATCCAATCTCCTCAAAACAACAAATGGTAGAATTACATCTCCATATTCGTGTTGTTTGAATAACCCTCTTAATACATCATCACATACATTCCAAATAAATGATGAAAGTTCTTGGTGTTTAGACATTTTAATTTTTCGTTTTCTTAGTTAATGTTACCCAATCAATATATTCAATAGAACTTTTCAATTGTTGTTTAAAATCCATATCAACCATTTTTCTATTCCCATTGGTTTTAGAATCATCCAATCTGATGTAGAACTTATCTCCAAATTCGTTTATTACTTCAATATCACCGATGTTATTTTGAACAACAAAGTGATTATTGTAGTTAAAAAGTATTTTGTTTTCCATTATATAATAAACTGATTGTTACGGATATATCTAAAATTACAGTAATTCATCAAAAGAGTCATATATGTTCTTAATTTCCTCTTTTGAAATACCGAGATATCTACGAGTGATAGAAGTACTACTATGGTTCAGAATAGAAGAAAGTTTAATTAAATACTCATCCGAATTACCATTGGATTCCCAGATATATCTACTTCCACTTTTTCTAAATGAGTGACTTGAGATATTCTTATTTCTAATCTTAACATCCTTCCCACCTTCCTTAAGTAAACGGTTCACATACTGAAGGGAATAACTGAAGATATAGTCCTCATTATTGGGATTTCCGAGTTGATTGTGGACCACTTCTATCCTTTCCCTAATACTTCTTCCCAAAGTGATTTCCCTCCTCTTATTTGTCTTCTTTTCATTCAAAACAAGGGTTTCTCTACCTATAACATCCTCCCATTTGATTCTAGATAAATCAGAGTAACGAAGGAGGGTTTTTACCCCAAACTCAATTAATAGTTCCATCTGATGATTCCCTAACCTCTTAAAATAACGGATTAAACGATGTATTTCCTCTGGGGTTAAAAAATCTGATGTAGTGTACTTTGTTGTTGTCATAATCTATAATTTGATATCGTATGTCAAATTTATGTAATATTTCAGAAATAACCAAATATTCTCATTTCTGAAACTAAAAAATATTACCAAAACCTATCTTGTTGATTATCAATGGTCCCTTGTTTCTCTTTCAATAAATGTGAACCTAAAAATGAAAAAGTGGTGATTATAAAAAATAGTTAGTAAAAAGTGTTCGTTTGGGATATTAGTTTGATATATATACTCAGAGATTAGGAAATCCACTAATCCATTCTAA
>JACCDP010666208.1_pt1 | contig 15579 bp, 14 predicted proteins | sample 7445841 | NCBI WGS metagenome assembly JACCDP01 (sample SAMN15323441, study PRJNA562643) | freshwater metagenome | isolation source: river surface water | place: USA:Blue River Watershed | collected 2017-08-17 | reverse complement strand
TGTCAAAATATAAACTTAATATTGCAACTGTAAAGAATATCACTTGGATCATGCAAGCGATTGATTTATGTAGACCAATCCTTGCTGGTCAACAATCTGATCAATGGCAAGGCAAAGAACCATCATTAAAGACGATTCAAAACGATGTTAAACATAAGCAATTTTATCTTTTAGAAGATGGTAATCAAGTCATCGGTGGTGCAGCGTTACTTTCCAAAGATGAGGCTTATGACCATTTAATTTCTGGATCGTGGTTAAATCAAGATCCCTATATCGTCATCCATCGGTTTTTTCTTCATCCAACATTCCACGGGCAAAAATTAGGAAAGGTTCTGTTAACTTGCATCGAAGATTTGGTTTGGGCAAGAGGTATTCAAAACATTCGTTTAGATACACATGAACGAAACATACCGATGCGAGGTTTATTAAAATCTCTAAAGTATGTTGAAGTGGGCCGAGTCAATTTACCCCAAGCGGGTGAAAGATTGGTTTATCATAAAGTACGAGGAACACCAAAATGAAACTAAAAGATAAAGTTGTGATTGTGACGGGAGGCAATTCTGGAATTGGATACTTTGCGATCGAAGCATTTTTAAAAGAAGGTGCAAACGTTGTGATGGCGTCGCGTTCAAAAGCAAAAGCAGAAGAAGCCATTCAGACACTCAACTCGCTAAAACTACCAGGAAAAGTTGAATTCATCCCACTTGATTTAATGACACTCGCCTCTGTAAAAAATTTTGTTTCGCAATTTAAAAAACAATATCAGCGTCTTGATTTACTCGTGAATAACGCTGGGATTATGTTTGGAGAATATCAAGTCACTGCGGACGGATTTGAATCACAAATGGCGACCAATCACTTTGGTCATTTTGCTTTAACAGGGCAACTATTGCCAATGTTGATTGCAAGTCAAGGAAGAATTGTGAATGTTTCAAGTATTGCTCACCGTCGAGGTGAAATTGATTTTGATAATTTGCAATTCCAAAAACCAAAAAGTTATACTCCGTGGGGCGCTTACAGCCGATCAAAACTTGCCAACCTTTTATTTACTTATGAACTTGATCGTCGTTTTAAAAAATCAAAGTTACCAGTTAAGGTATTAGCGGCACATCCAGGTGTTTCGAAAACGAATTTACTTTTTAAAAATACAAAAACCCAACCACTTTATAACCTCATGAAATATGTGATTCCACTTCAATCTGCAAAACGTGGAGCAATACCTACCATTGAAGCAGCGTTGAATTTAGAATGCAAAGGTGGAGAGTATTTTGGTCCAAGTGGATGGTTTGAAATGGGTGGTAAAAAAGCTAAGCTTGTTCAATCCACGCCTTTGAGTCACGATCCAAAAATTGCGAAAAAATTCTTTGAAGTTTCTGAGTCACTGACTGGCGTACAATTTTCATTCAAATCGTAACGTAATTTTGTTTTAATTTTATAAATTTGTTTTACAATGTTGTTGATGGAAAAAAATTTAATCAACACATTTTAATTATCGGATTTGGAAGCGTTGCCCAATGCACTTTGCCAATCCTTTTTAAACATATTAATGTACCTTATGATCACGTCACAGTCATGGATTTTGAAGACAAACAAGCGTTACTTCAACCTTGGATTAATCGTGGTGTCCATTACGTTCGTGAAAAAATAACACAAACTAAAATGGCGACACAACTTTCAAAATATGTCAAAGCGAAAGACTTAATCATTGATTTAGCATGGAACATTGGGGCTGAAGACATTATCCAATGGTGTCATGATCATGATGTAAATTACATCAACACGTCCATTGAACTTTGGGATCCTTATACACATAGTCACGAAAAACATCCAACCGAAAAAACACTTTATTACCGTCACATGCGTTTAAGAAACATGATGAAATCGTGGACCAAAAAAGGACCAACGATGATTACAGAACATGGTGCGAATCCAGGTTTGATCTCTTCTTTAATCAAACAAGGTCTCATTGATATCGCTCAAAAAATGATCACTGACAAAAAGGTGATCAACGAAGATAAAGTGATGCTTGAATCTTTAATCGCTCAGCACAAATTTAACGAGATTGCCCATCGCATCGGTGTCAAAGTGATTCACATTTCAGAACGCGATACCCAAATTTCCAATCAGCCTAAACAAGTGGATGAATTTGTTAATACGTGGTCTGTTGAAGGTTTTAGAGAAGAAGGAACGACCACTGCAGAAATGGGTTGGGGCACCCATGAAAAACAACTTCCAGATTTAGCATTTGAGCATAAAGATGGTCCGAAAAATCAAATATGTCTTGCAAGAATGGGTATGAATACTTGGGTATCAACCTTTGTTCCTCATTATGAAATTAGAGGTATGGTAGTTCGCCATGGTGAAGCGTTTACTTTATCTGACTACTTAACCGTGTGGGATACAAAGACTAACAAAGCAATCTATCGTCCCACGGTTCACTATGCTTACTGTCCGAGTGATGCTGCTATTGCTTCCTTAAATGAATTGCGTGGCAATAACTATAAATTACAAAGCAAAACAAGAATCATGAATGACGACATTATGCATGGTGAAGATATTCTTGGTGCCTTAATCATGGGTCATCCTTATCAATCTTGGTGGATTGGTTCCATTCTTTCCATCCAACAAGCTCGCTCATTAGTACCGCACCAAAATGCGACAACGGTGCAAGTTGCAATTAGTGTTGTTGCCTCGATTTTATGGATGATGGATCATCCGGAAGAAGGTTATCTCAATCCCGAAGCATTACCCCATGATTACATCATTAAAATTGCTAAACCTTATTTAGGCACTTTTATATCACAACCCTTTGATTGGCATCCATTAAAAAATTACTACAATGAATTTAAGGGATATAATCGCCCCCGAATTGATCCGGATGATCTATGGCAATTCACTAATTTCTTAATTACGGATTTTGATTAATCAAAGAAAAAACCCAAGTATTGCTTGGGTTTTTCTTTACTTATTTAATTTTAGCTTTTTTAATTTCTTCTAACGTGGGGAAGGATTCAATCGCGCCTGATTTTGTACAGGATAAGGCTGCGACTTCATTGGCAAAATTTGCAAAATCTTTCATTTTTAAGGCACTGGATGAAAGTTTTGTTTTAACGATGCCGGCTTGAAGAATTTTGGCAATGAATGAACCGATTAATGCATCGCCTGCCCCGGTTGTATCCACCACTTTGATTTTGGAACCTTTAATGAGAATGGGTTTTTGTTTGGCTTGATACAACGCAAGACCTTGATCACCTTTAGAAAGAATTAACCAAGTGACTTTTGCTTGAAATACTTTTTCAATCGCCGCTTCTAACGTCATATCTGGAAAGATAAAATTTAATTCTTCTTCAGTGACCTTTAATATATCAACACCTACCATGAATTCCTTGACGGTTTCACGAAGGGCAATCGGACTTGGCCATAAATTGAAACGAAGATTGGGATCAAAGGAAATGATTAAACTATTTTTCTTTGCAATATCGATCGCAAATTCATGAGCTTTTCTTGATAAAGATGGAACGAGATTGACACTGCCAAAATGCAGAATATCGTTTGCCTCAAATAAACTAGGATCAATTTCTTCCTTCATTAAAAATAAATCCGCTGCGTTACGGCGATCAAAGGTAAACGTGCGTTGACCTTTCTTGTCGACTTGTACTTTTGCAATCGTTGTATCATGGGCATCCGTGACTTTGACTTGGGAAACATCAACGCCTTTGGCTTGTAAAGTTTGTAAGATGAGCTTACCTTCTTCGTCATCACCAACTTTAGAAATTAATAAACTCTTTTGTCCTAAATTGGCAACCATACTCGCAACATTTGCCGGTGCCCCACCCGCAAATTTTCCGATTAATTTAACCCCTTGTTTGACTTGATCGATTAAAGCTTCGCCGATACTAATGAGTTTTGGCATGTTGGTCTAAGACCTCCTGATAATAGGCTTCCCATTTTTGAAGGATGGTAGTACGTTGATAATGCTCTTTTAGCCATTTAGGATGTGCTAAGGATTGTTTATAAAACGTATCATCTTCGCTGAGTTGCTTCATTATTTTAACAAATCCATCGATGGAATGGGCAGATAAATATTGTTGATGGAATACCGGTTGATATAATTCAAGGTCTCGCAGGAGAATCGGTTTATTACAAACCGCCGCTTCTAAGACACTCATCGGCATTAATTCATCATAGGAAGGAAGGAAAAATAGATCACTGGCATGATAGAGTTCTTTCATCTTTTCTCGCGGAATAATCCCCAAAAATCTTACATTTGCCGGTGGATTTTCCATTACTTGTTTAAGTTCTTCATACCCAGCGGTTAAACCTTTAAATGAAAAACCACCTGCCCAGACAAAATCGAGTTGAGGAAGTCTTTTTGCAGTTTCAACAAAATCCAAGACACCTTTGCGATGTTGCACTTGGCCTACACCCAATACTGTAAAACGCTTCATTTGCCATTGTTTTCTTACTTGTGCCCGTGATTCGCTGATGGTGAATTTGCTTTCATCGACGAAATTAGGAATAAAGGTAATCCGTTCTCTTTTAATACCCATTTTTACCAGTGGTTCAATAAAGATTGGATTCACAACGACAAGGTAACTAGCAGTTTGGTAGAATTTTTTGATATACCACTTAAGAATGCCAAAGAAAATTTTAGGTAATTTAATCGAAGTTCCTAGTGTGCTCGGTAAGAAATGAACATACACAACTTTTGGAATGCTAATAAATAACATTGCAATCCAATAACGAAAGTTCACAGTATGGATATGAATGAGATCGAGTTTACCGGTTCCTTTTAAGACAACATTGAGTTTTTTGGATTGTTGAATGAGGTTAAGTTGCTCAATATAGGCTGCACCAACCCCTTGACCAGGTACGGAAGTTGCTTTAGAAAATACACCAACAGAAATAATCTTATTGTTTTTCACATAAGTTATTATAGAGGAAATAATCTAAATTACTTAAAATCTATTCAAAATTAAAGACTTGCGAAGTTAACGAGGGTTGGATCAATCGTCCTTAAGTAAAGATATCTTTCTCTTGCGGCAACAATTTCTGGATCTGTTGTATCGGTTCTAAAAGCTGTTTTTTGATCTGCCGTTAAGTTGTTATATTGCGTTTCTAAAGATGACCAGCTGAGACCGGCAGCCGTACAAGCACCTTGTTTGTTGTCAGTCGTTGCAAGTAAATCAATCGCAAAAGAATAGGTTTGACCATTCGTTGCAACAACTTATGCAACGGTCATATTAAAAGCAATACTTTCAATTTGACTATTCGAGCCACCTGTAGGTAAAAATGCGAAGTAAGATAGATTATTATTTGTGCCCAAAATTGAAAAAGAAGCAGAATCAAAGGTTTGAGAAGTACTCGATACGGTTGTGTTTCCAGCTGATGTCCCTGAAATCACACTATAGTTTGCTGCAGTCGCATTTATAATTCTAGATGTGCTTCCAACGTGTAGAGTGTTGGCTTGGCCAGTTTTTTGCGTTATGACGATTGAACTAATCGTTCCTGGTAGTGGATTAATGTTATATAGTGCAGATGCATTTTTTGTTAATTCAATGCTAGGTGTACCGGATGTATTTCTTATTGCGTTTTTAACACCTAAATCAATTTGAACACCTGAAACTGTTATTGATCCTAAAACTTCTGAAGTGGAAGCGGTGCTCGTGCTAACGTTAGGAAAATTAGAGGGGGTAATGGTAAAAGTTAATGAGGCAGCGTTAACTTCCGTAGGATCGTTAACTGTGGTTGGTTGTGAGAAAACAATCCCCACAGCGGTTACCACCAATAAGCTACTGGTTAGAAATTTCTTTTTATAAATGGTCATACTAGCCCCCTAAAAACATTTACGATAACTAATTTAAATAGTTATTACAAAATAAGTATATGTTAAATGTAATAAAATAGTGCAACTGTTTACATATATTAACTATTTTGATGTTTTTTTGAATTCTATAAAGTTAACTTGATATAATACTCAATGAAAAAGGAGATTAATCATGAAAAACTTACTTTACTTTCAATCTGGTGGACCGACCTCTGTCATTAACACATCTTTATATGGTGTGATTAAGGAAGCTAAAAAGCACCCTGAAATTGGTGGTATTTATGCTTCTTTATATGGCATTGAAGGCGTCTTAAATGACAACTTAATCGATTTAAGAGCAGAATCGGAAGAAACGGTCGAGTTATTACCACAAACTCCTGGCGCCATTTTGGGTACTGCTCGCTATAAATTAAGCAGTGATGTGAATCACCCAGATTATCAAAAAATTTTAGCAACCTTAAAGAAATATAATATTGGTTACCTACTTGTTAATGGTGGTAACGACTCCATGGACACTTGCCACAAATTATCAAAGTTAATGAAAGAAGTGGGTTACGATTGCAATGTGATTGGTATCCCTAAGACGATTGATAATGATTTGGCAAACACGGATCACTGTTTAGGTTTCCCTTCCGCGGCGAAGTTTGTGTTACAAACGTTACAAGATGTTGCCATTGATAACCTTGTCTATAACAAAGGTAAAGTTGCCATCGTTGAAGTAATGGGTCGTAACGCTGGATGGTTAACGGCAGTTGCAGCATTGCTTGAAGGCGAAGTCAAAGCCGATCGTATTTATTTACCTGAAGATACTTTTAATTTAGAAACCTTCTTAGAAGAAGTAAAACAAACGTATGAAAAAAAGAAAAAAGGTTTGTTTGTGATTTCCGAAGGTATTCTTGCGCAAATGCCACACCAAGGGAAGGAAGTCGATGGTTTTGGCCACGTACAAATGGGTGGTGTTGCCTACCAACTAGCCCAAATTGTTAAAGATCGCTTCGGTTATAGTACCCGTCCCATTGAATTTTCCTTAATGCAACGTGCAGCAGCACAATACATCACTTTAGTGGATTCTAAAGAAGCAATCAAGGTCTCCTCTATCGCTGTGAAAAAAGCAGTTAAAGGCAAAACCGACTCAATGGTGGTCATATCTCGTAAGAGTGACGAACCTTATAAAGTTAGTTTCAAATTACAAAAACTTAATAAGATTGCCAACGTAGAAAAGAAACTTTCACCAGAATGGGTGATGGATGTTCATGGTTCAGGGACCTTAATGAAACGCTATGTTCGCCCATTATTAAAGGGTAGTCCAAAATTTGTCTATGAAAACGGTTTAATTAAGCGCGCAATTCTAAAAAAAGTAAAAGTAAAATAGATTAGCAGATGCAACCGAGGTCAACAACCTCGGTTTTTTATTTGTATAATAGGATTAATGGCCTCAACTCAACTGATACCACTGAGTCGCTTTCATTATTATCGAGCATTTTTAAAAAGCTCTATCCATGTTTTACGATGGAAATTATTTCGTATTAAACCACCAACCGATCGGTTGTTAACACATCGCAACATCACCCTTGAAAAAGGTAATCAATTATTAAAAAACATGATTGATAAAGGTGAACCTTTTGCCGCTGTTCGTATCGGTGCTGTGGAAATGGGTGCCCTCCATAATTATGAAAAAATGTTGCTTGGTCTTAAGAAAACGTTTAAACCAATTGTGCGTTGGAGTATGAAAAATAATGCAGGATTTTTTCCCACGGATGATAAATCACTCACCTATTATGCGAAACATTTTATGAAGGAAGCGAAAAAAACAGACATCTTTGGTGTATCCGGTATTCATATGGAATCGTATATGTATCAACGATATTTTCAATCAGCCCATGTGATTCAATATGAATCCTTTGAACCCCTTAGAGGCAATTGGATTCAAAGTTTAAAAGGTAAACGTGTCCTTGTTGTTTCACCATTTGCAAAAGATATTGAAAAACAATATCAACGAATAGAGAAACTGTTTCCTCAAGGTGTGATTCCTAATTTTACCTTAATTACAGTCAAAGCCATTCAAACGATTGCTGATCAATTAGATCCTCGTTTTGCCAATTGGTTTGAGGCATTAGATGCGATGAAGGTTGAAATCATGAAGCATGATTTTGATATTGCTCTTATTGGTGCTGGTGCCTATGGATCGCATCTTTGCTGGTTTGTAAAAACGATGGGTCGTCAAGCGATTCAAACAGGTGGAGCAACGCAAACGATGTTTGGTATGATGGGAAGAAGATGGGAAAAGCGCGCTCACGTGAATCGTTATCTAAATAACGCTTGGATTCGCCCTAGCGAAAAACCACAAGGGGCAGAAAAGGTGGAACATGGCGCGTACTGGTAAAACCGACTTGATCCAATTTGAATGGCAAAAGCTAATGCCACGTTTAATCACCCAAATGTTAGTGCTGGTTGGGTTTCAATTTTTAGGAATTCCGTCAGTCTATTTATTAATCGGACTTGTAGCAGGTCTCTTATTATTTATATTCAATTATCGTCAGTTAACGGATAATCAACGAACCGATTTGGGCCTGATGTTAACAAGTATGACCATTTTTACTTTATTTATGGGTATCTCTCCGCTTTATTTGGAATCAGGATCCTGGTTAAGAAATGGTTTAGTATCACTTGGGTTTTCAGGGGTTTACGTATTAGGGTTTTTTGCCGTTAAATATTATCGCTTATCCTATGCCTCCATTTTAAAACCGATCCTCTTTGGTTTAGCAACATTCGTTGGTATCAATCTTCTCTACACCTTATATCGTTACTTGCCCTTTTATCGATGGTTGTTTGCCGGCCAAGTGATTTATGTTGATGGTGAAGTTTATGCAGTCACTGAAGAAGTCAAATGGCTTTTGGGTCTAGAATTTGTGGAATTTAAAATTGAGTACATGGAATTTTATTTGACGTTATTATGTATGCCATTACTCGCACATGGAAGATTACTTTTAAAACCAAAAGAGATTTTCAAGCAATGGAAAACCCATCTTTGGTGGATTTTCCCATCTCTCGTTGCTGTGCTGGGGATTGTTTTATTACCCACCTTCACACCGATTATCATTTCCATTCTAATTGCAACTGCTTGGTGGATCATGGTTTCTCTGCCAACCTGGTGGAAACAAAGACCCTCATTGGTTAAACCGATTTTCTATGGCGTTTTATCATTCGTAGGATTGATGGTGTTGTTGTTCTTTATTGAAGCCTTTGATGTGTTGGGGTTAGGGACGTTGGTTAAACAATTCGGACCTTTTGAAAGAATTTTGGATTTTCCTTTGATTGAAGGTTATCAAATTGTTTTAAGAAGTATGTTCGACAATCCCTTTGGTGGCTTTGCACCCATCATCATCAATGGACAATATCAAACCACTACCTATTCGATGATTTTTGATACGTTGCATCAAGGTGGTATTTTTGCATTGGTAGGGCTTATCATCATCGGCATATTTTATTTCAATCAACTGATAGAATTTGCTAAAGAAAAACAAATTGAACATGGCATCAAAGTGACATTGATTTTGTTGATTGCCACCTTCATGCTATATCAAACGTTTAGCACGCAACTTTATCCCTTTGTTAGAGAACTTGAACGCGGCACCCCAAGACTGATGTTTGATGAACCACTCTGGATTGTGATGTTTTTCTTGATGGGGACCTTGATGATGGACCCATTCGTTGGATTCTTAAAAATTGATAGAAAAACAAATGTTAAAACACCAACGGCAAAGATAGATTCATTAGAGGTTCCAATTAAAAAGTTGAAGAAGGGAAGAGTACTTCGTAAAGGAAAATCCCGGTCAATGTTTGCAGATCGTTGGAAGGTATTGGATTAACAATCGTATAGCTAAACCCAAAACCAATCGTGCCTTCTAGGGTGTTGGCTGGTAAGGTAATTTGATAATAGCCTGGATAAAAGGTTGCCACTAAATCTGTTATTTCAATGTTTATTTCAATTGCGATAATGCCATTTTCTCCAGATTTAAATAAAGTAAATTGAACATTTAAATCACGAATGTGTTCAGCACCGGCATCGGTATCAGCGCCGGCTTTCATAAACAAACCAATGGTTTGATCATTTGAACTTTGTAAGGGTGCGGGGAATACATAACCCATTCCTGACGGGCGAAGTTGCAGTCTAGATTTTGATAAACGTTGGGCATCAGTACAGTAAAGAATGCCATCAAATAATTTCGATTCAATACCATAATTAAGCGCAGGCAAGGCAAGACTTAATTTTTGGTTCAGAGCAAATTGATCACCATTGGGATCGTCAATGGTCGTAGGAATGGTTTGACTTACTTGACTAGCATCAAAGTCAAAAGATGATTCAACATCCTCAATTTGACTTGGTGAAAATGTATTGAGCAAAACTTTGTCATCATAAAAATTATTTGCAAAAACATTCGTGTGGTAAAGGCTTCGTTCATAAACGGCAGCGACATCGGCGCCACAGGCAGTTAATAAAACACTTGATGCGATAAGCGGTAATACGCTATTGAATGATTTCTTCATCTAAGGTTAACCATCCCCCCATGAGTGTGTCCACACGATCGTCTGCTAATTTCAATGTACCTTTTGCAGGCGTAAAGGTCAACTCAGAAAAATATATTTTCCCGTCGATATTATAAAGGTCAACACGAACAAAAGGGTAAGGTGCGGCTAGTTTTTCTGCTAATTGCAACATCGCTTGAAATTGAGGTGGTTCAACGATTGGATATTCCGCACTTCGCCATCCATTAAATTGTGCCCCTGGAAGCGGTGTCCAATTGGAGAGTAAATGGGTGTAGCGTATATCTGCACCTCGTCCTGTCACCACATAAAGATACTTTGCTTGTCCATGAAAAACATGAATTTTATATTCAATCGGTAAACTGGTTTCAACGCCTAAATATTTTTCGATGATGATTTTTCTTGGAATCGGTGAGTAATGTCTTTCTAATGTTTTCAAACCATAATCGGTTCTTAGCCAACGTTTGAACTGTCCTTTGATTTGTTCATAATTTGCATTCTTTTTATCCAAGATAATCCGATTAAAACCAGAAGCATGACTGCACTTAAGGACAAATTGCTTGGGCAATCGTTTCCAAGGAATATCTTCAAACCGGTCATAAACCCCATAGGTTGGAATTAAATAAGTTTTTAATCCTTTTTCTTTGAGCATCTCTCTGACTGCAACTCGATCACTTCCTCGAATCACTAAAGGATCTCTAGGAAAGACAAAGTGACGCAAGATTTGTAATTTTTCTGTATAAGTGGTTGGCGATTGAAGGTTGAGAGGTTTGCCTGTAATGAAGCGATATTGCCATTTTAAATAGGTGAGAGGTAAAAAACGAATCATCCACCAACGAAGAGGTGTAAAGAAGAACCTTAAGGTTTTGGGTAGCGAACGTTTTGTCGTCATTATCTCTATTATACCGAATCGTTTATAATGGCGTTAAGATGAGAATTTTAGTTGTTACCCAATATTACTATCCAGAAAGCTTTGCCATCACCAATATTTGCGAAGGTTTGGTTAAATTAGGGCATCGTGTCCAGGTTTTAACGAGTAAACCCCAGTATGGTTTTGGTGAAGTGCCTAAAGATTATCAAAAAATCACCGATGAAATCGTCAGTGGTGTCAATATCCATCGGGTACGAACGTTTGCAAGAAAACGCTCAAAATTAAGTATTTTGATGAATTATGTCACGTTTTATCAAGCCGCAATGAAGGATATCGATCGTTTACCAGGTCGATTTGATGTGGTGTTGTCTGTTACCTTATCACCCTTGATGTCCATCGCTCCGGCGATACGCTATGCAAGAAAGCATCACATTCCGCATTTACTATACGCCGTTGATGTTTGGCCTGAATCCTTATTAGTATCTTCCATCCTCAATCCAAAAGGCATCGTCTATGGATTATTAAAAAGATGGAGTCTTGCCCTTTATCGACAAGTTCATCGGATTGTCGTTGGTTCACCTAGTTACGTCAAACATTTTATCAATATGGTGGATGAAGACAAAGTTGCTAAAGAAGCACTTATTCAACCGGCATTGATTGAAACGATTGGCAAAGAAAAAATTGATTATGGTGAAGGTTTTCATCTTGTTTATGCTGGTAATGTTGGCACCATTCAACAATTACTACCTTTAGTCCAAGCATGGAAACGAACCGGAGCTCAAGATCATTTGCACATCATCGGTGAAGGTCGACAATTGCCAGTGTTGAAAAACTTGGTCACCACACTTCAATTACAAAGTCGTATTCATTTCTATGCCCATCAAACCCCTGAAAATCTCGGTAAATTTTTGATTGATGCCGATGCGTTTTATGTGGGTTTACAAACCCCTGGTATTGTGGGAAAAACCATTCCCCATAAATTGATTCAATATTTACCCTTTGGTCAGCCTATTATTGCTTTCTTGCAAGGCGATGGATTGTCCATACTCAAGCAATTTAAAACCACTTTTATTCTCCAATCAAAATTTGCAAATTTAACCACCTTGATTAAAAAAATTAAAGCGATGGATCATGAAAAAAAAGAATCCATTCGTTTACAACACCAACAACATTATGCAAAGACTTATTCAGTTGATAAGGCTTGTGAAACTCTCGTCAATCACTTCAATGCATTAATCCAACGCCAGACGCGTTGACCAGTTATATCAATACCAAATCGTTCAATAGCAATGTTTTTTGCTTTGATTGCCTTGGATTGTACAAGACTATAATCTAATTTTAAAAATTGTTGTAAGCTCACACGAATACCATCTTCTGACGCATCTTCAATCCATTGTAGTTCTTGACCAAAGTTTGTTTCGAAAAAAGGATGTCTTGTTGTAAGGGTGGGTGCTCCCGAAGCAATATAATCAAGTACTTTAGATGGAATTGCCACATCATCTAAAACTTTATCTAATGGCCGTGGGTTGATATTAACATAAGCTCCAGCTTGATACTTTCTTACTTGAAGTGGTGATAATAATCCAAGAAATTTGATGTGCCGATGTTGTTGGCTAATATGTTCAATCATACTTGCTTCAGGACCAAAACCTGACACGAGTAAATCAAGTTTTTGATCTTTGAGTTGTAAAAACCCCTTAATTAAAGCATCAATTCCATATCGACTGTAAAGCGCGCCTGAAAAAAAGATATATGGGCGAGGATGTTTTTTTGCACCATTTTCAGCTTCAGCAATGCCGGGTAGGACTAATTGAGGTTTTTGTTTTGGATTAAATAATGAAAGAAGTGATTCCGTAATGCCGATGTAAGCATGGTGGTGTTGATGCATCGTAATCCATTGTTTGGCTTTGCTTTGACGAATCCCCGTTAATTGTTCAGGACTATCCGTAAAAATGCCAATCGTGCGAACACGAGGATGACGGCGATATCGTTTGGCAAGGTGACCCGCTAAAGCGCTATTACCATCGACAAAAAGATAGATAAAATCATCTTTTGATTGCAACAGTGTTTTCAGATAACGTTGGCTTGACCAACTTAACCATAATGCCTTTAAGTAACGGTTATTAGGATGAGAAAATTGAAGATAAATTTGCTGATTATCTCGGTGAATTAATTCTTTATTCCAAAATTGTTTCTTCGATTTGAGAATCGGCGGCAGGCAAATAATTTGAATGGGAGTCAGTTTTGAAAGCGACAAAATCAATCTAGAAAAATATAGTTGATGGCTAGGATTGATGACCTCACCAGCATCGATTCTTTGTTGAAAGATAACAGGTGGCAGGACTGAACTTAAGAGTACGTACTTATTCATGATGGTGATCCAAAGAAGTTGAGATGCGCTTTAACCATTTTTTCAATTGTGTTTTCTTTAGCAGTTTTTAAACTCGCTTCTGGATTTTGAAGCAAAAGTAATTGATGAACTTTTTTAGGAAACGATGGCATAGATTTTAAAGAGATTCGGTAACCATTCATCCCTTGTTGAATTAATACTCTACTTGAGATTACTTGCTCAGAACTTAAAACAGGGATGCCTTGTGATAAGGCCTCATTCACGACATGGCCATAGATATCCTCTTTACTTAAAAGAATAAATCCGTCACTTGCGCGTAGCATGGAGAGCAATAAATTCTTAGGTTGAAATGGCTTGATGGTAATGTTTGAAAGTTTGTGTAGACGAATCAGTCGTAGGTAGGTATTTTTTAAAGGTCCGTTGCCGACGATGATGAGATGATAATGTTTCGGAATATTTTTCCATGCACGAATGAGCGTTGTGAAATTTTTCCTTGGAATAAATTGACCAATTGAGATCAATACATGACCTTCTTGTGGCAAACCAATGGTTTTTCTTAATTCTTTTTTATCCGCAGTGCTTAAGGTCTTTTTGAGGATTTCATCTTGAAAAATTGTGCTGTATGGGTAGTGCATGATCTGTTCTTTTTTTGCACCATAATGGATTAAGTAATCATCGACGATTGGTGTTGGAGAAAAATAACCTTTTGCCCCGGAAATCAGTTTTTTCTTCAAGGCGAGTTTCCAAAAAGAATCCTTGCGTATGACGCCTCCATTGACGTAGAGGTAGTAAGGAATTTTATATTTTTGTAAAAAAAGAATGGTGATGATTTCTGTCCATGAAGAATAACCATTCATCACAATATAGTCGTAACGATGTTCACGTAAATGTTTCTTAACTTCAAATGAAAGATGATTTTCTTTGCCAATTTTAAGCCCTTTTAGCATGCGATATTGAAATTTCCAGTGTTCTTTTGCCACATATTGTTCCTTAGCATATCCAGATAATTCTCGTTCAAAAAATACGGTTAAACGAAGATGTTTTGCCAATCCGTTAAAGAGGTTGACTTTATAAGGTGCTGGATGACTAAATAAAAAGAAACACGTTTTCATTAACGATATTATACAAAAATCCCATCTCTTCTTTGATTTTAGTAAGATAGATGTAAGATGAATCGTAATTGGCAAACCTTCTTTAATCAAGAAAAGACCTTACCTTATGCTCAATCATTGAAGCAATTTTTGGATCAAGCCTACCAAGAAAAGGTTATTTATCCTCCTCGTCATTTGATGTATCGTGCCTTTGAATTGTGTCCAATTAATCAATTAAAGGTCGTGATGATTGGTCAAGATCCTTATCACCAACCAGGACAGGCGAATGGTTTAGCGTTTTCTGTCAATCCAGGTGTCAAATTACCTCCGAGTCTCATTAACATTTATAAAGAGATATCTGATGACTTAGGTGTAAGGATGAATTTTCAATCTGGTGACTTAACTTACCTTGCAAAACAAGGGGTGCTTTTACTCAACAGTTTATTAACGGTTGAAGATAGTAAGCCTTTATCACATCAAAAGATTGGATATGATGTTTTCTTTGAACACGTTTTTCAATTTTTAGAGAGTTTAGATCAACCCATTCTTTATTTGCTGTGGGGTGGACAAGCAAAAACGTATCAACCCTGGATTAAGAATCCTCATCATGGTTTTATGCTTGCCCATCATCCTTCGCCTTTATCTGCGAATCGTGGTGGTTGGTTTGGTAGTAAACACTTTTCAAAAACAAATCTTTGGTTACAAGAAAAAGGACTGAGTCCGATTCATTGGTCTAACATTTAAATGCTAATTTTGATATATTAATTCTAACGGGAGCTAAGATAGCTTGGCTGAGAGGGTGTGCGTTTCACACCGACCGGACCTGATCTAGGTAATGCTAGCGTAGGAAAGTAACAATGTTTTGTTATCCTTGCTAGCCAAGGATTTTTTTATT
>JACCDP010626642.1_pt1 | contig 15580 bp, 15 predicted proteins | sample 7445841 | NCBI WGS metagenome assembly JACCDP01 (sample SAMN15323441, study PRJNA562643) | freshwater metagenome | isolation source: river surface water | place: USA:Blue River Watershed | collected 2017-08-17 | reverse complement strand
TACTCGTCGGCGCCCAAAATCGCGCTCTTGAACGGCCGGTTGTCCACCCATAACGATTGGTCGCAGAGCTTGAACGGCGGATGGTCTGCGGCCTTATACCAGAACACCTGGTCCTCGAGCTTATTCGAGGACACGTTATTGCAAATCACCAGGCACTCGTAGTTCTCGGTGCACTGGTCCATGAACTGACAGAACATCTCAAACGTCGGGAACATGCCCGCGTAGTTCTCATAGATACGCCGACGATTCCCCAGAATGTTCTCACGAAGGATGAACACAAAGTCCACGTTCGTGCGAAGATTGGGCGTAATGCCGAGCGGATACTGCATCGTAATCATCGTGGTGAGGTCCACGTGACGGCCATTCATGAAGACATAGCGTGTGGACTCTTCCTTAATCCACGTCGCATCATACAGACAGTCGTCGAGAATCAGGAACGCCCGCGGGTCAATGGACGAATTCCCACCCCGGTTGTTCTTGTCCGCATTGCGCTTCGACTTGATATTCATCTGACGCTTGATGACGTTCATGACGATTTCCGGCCGGTACTTGTCATGGATGAACTTGGAGGGAACCATATGCTGAAAGAACTCGTTTGCGACCTCTGTTCCCGAGATGACGGTGCCTACAGGGTAGCAGGACTGTGTATGGAAGAGAATGTCGCGCACCAAGAACGACTTGCCGGTATCCTTCTTGCCGATAATCACCATCATCGGGGACTTCCGAGAGTCAATCTCACACCGGTCCTTAATCATGTTGATGTCGAACTTCCGCAGCTGGAAATTCATCTTGTTCTTCTCGCACGGAAATCCATTGTCCTCGTTCAACACACAGAGTAGACTTCTGGGGGGAAGACAATGGGAAAAGAGCTTCGCACCCTCCCCACCTCTCTGAAAATGTCCCGGCATAGCCCCGTCGACACCAGTCCCTGGGGGCTTCAGAACCCGCAGACCTTCTTCCCTCCTCTGGAGAAGCTCTTCAAGGTCGACGTCCTTCCCAACCGGTCCGAGTATGGTGTGAAGCTCGCAGAGGAAGTGGAAACCGTCCTCGATGAGACCACTATCAAGACAACCAAAGGCCGCACCGCGACGGTCCATCGCAAGACCACGATGATTCTGAGCCCCTTCAAGTGGATGCGCGGGGACTATGGCGTCCTCGGTCTCCCGAAGCCAGAGCCTATCGCGAATGATATGCAGGAGAAGCTTCAAAGCCCCCATTCGGCAGGCTATGTCGGTGCCCTGACAAGCCTTCTCCTGTCCGAATCCGGGTGCGTCCACTTCCCGAAGGTGTACGGCATCTATGTTGGACTTGCCAAGGACCACAGGATTGACATCTCGGATGACTACGAGGACCTGATGGAGCGTCGCTGGTTCACCGACAATCTCGGCAAGACGTTCGAGCTCTCGCTTCGCCAGACTGGGGCGGTTGGGCCAGAGTTCACCCATACGCGGTCACAGCGCCCGGGCGTGGAACTCGGGGATGATGCGCTTCTTGAGGGCGTGGAAGACGTCACTGCGGACCATGTGTCAGAACCCTCCGTGCGGTCCCATGAGACGGACGTAGAGACGGAGGAGAGCACCTTCCTGGATGACGAGTCAAGCACGGATGACGAGGACGCCTTTGAGATTGAGTCGTGTGATTGCGAGACGGATTCGGATGCGAGCTCGGCGTCCTTCAAAGATGACGATGAGGAAGAGCCGTATGCCTGGGCCACGTTTCACAATGTGCCGGTGATTACGACGGTCATGGAGAAACTCGATGGGACCTTCTATGAGCTGATTGCGCGGAATCCCGAACCCCACAAGCACGCGGCGTGGGTGGCGCAGATTGTCATGGCCCTGGCCTTCGCACAGAGGACGTTTGGATTTGTCCACAACGACCTTCATGGGAATAATGTCATGGCTGTTCCGACGGAAGAGGAGTTCCTCTACTACCGTCACCTCGGGTTCGTCTATCGCATCCCGACCTATGGATACATTCTCAAGATTATCGACTTCGACCGCGCGATTGTGTCAGTCCGCGTCAACGGAATGAAGGAGCCCCGGCAGTTCGTCAGCAGCCAGTTCCAACCCGATGAGGAGGCCGCCGGACAGTACAATATGGAGCCCTTCTACAACCAGGAGCTCCCGCATCTTCCCCCGAACCCGTCCTTCGACCTCTGTCGGTTTGCGACATCCGTCTTCTGGGATATGTTCCCCAAGGGACCTGACAGTGTCGATACACACCCGCTCTTTACGGTCTTCCAGGCGTGGATGCTCCAGACCGATGGAAGTTCGGTCATGTTCCGAGGTAAGCGGGACAACCACGACCGCTACCATGGTTTCCATCTCTACAAGGCGATTGCTCGCTACTGCAAGGACGCGGTGCCCCGCAAGGAAATTGCCAAGCTAACGGCGTACCGTATTCCGACGCTTCCGCTGGGTGCGCCGTGTCTGTTTCTTGACGCGTGAGCGCCGCCCTGCCGTCTGGGCGACCTGAAAGTCCCCACATATCGTTGTATCGCCCTCATGCGGTTCCACCGTCTCAGTTCCGTTGTGGGTAAAGTGGATGTTGTATCCACCGTTGTACTGGGGGTTTCCAAACGGACCTGAAATCCGCACGAACGTGCCAAGAACCTTGGTCTGAGATTGCGGACGCGGTTTCGGCTTGGATTTGTAGAGCTTCTCGACCTTCGAGCGAGTGTCCTCAGGTGTCACCCAAACGACTGCCTGCTTCTGAAACACTGTCCCGGGATTTGCCTGTGCAATCCTCGCGACGTCGTCGGGAGAGAGAGACTGAGGTTCACACCGAGACATTTGTACTCACCGCCGGAGAGTTTTGCGCCGTCTGCAGGTTTGCTTCTTGGAGCGATGCTTGCGACCTCCCTCGACGGCTCCCGGATTCTCCTCCACTGCGGCTTCCAGGTCAATGTCATCCTCCAGGGCCTTTCCTTTTTGTCCCTGGAATGCAGCGTAGAGTTCGTCGGCAAGTCCCCGTGGAAGTACAAGTGAGTACTCTGCCGTCGGGCTGTCGTACTCCAGGGTTCCGTCCTCGTGAATCGAAAGCGAGTGTCGATTCGCATCCCCTGGAACAATCAGTCCGCGGATACCTCGCTCTTCAAACACGCGTGTCGCGGCCGGCATCGTCATCGTGACGGTGACACCCTCACATGGAATGAGCTGGACAATCGGCCCTCCTCCCTCTCGAGGCTCAATGGTGATAGACGGCGTAGGCATTATTCTCTAGCAAGAGAGGAATGCGGACCTTTCTGAGTCTCCTAGCAGCGGCCCTTTTGATTAACGGTATCTTCGCGGGGCTCACCTACGTCTTCTTCCACGGGCAAATTCGTGGTGCGAAGACGTTTGTGGACTACCTCCACTATGCGATTGGGTCTCTGACGACGGCCGAGGTTGCCGGGATGATTCCCGAGACGGCGGGTGTTAAGCTCTGGACCTCGCTCTACATTCTGACCGCATGGGTCTACTTCATCTATCTGGCGATTCATCATTTTACATCCATTCGACTCGTCTAGAACTCCGGTTTGCCCGTAAACATCTCCTGCTCGGGAAGGGCCGCGGCGACGGCCTCGACTGCATCCACAATCGCCTCCCCGCCGACGGCGTACGTGACACCCCCCGCAATCGCTCCCGCGCCAATGCCAAGCTTGGCGGCATCAAAGACATCCACAGGCAGATGCTTTGAGCGCCGGTCGTAGAGATACAGGAGCACAGTGACACCGATGACAACGGCAACAACAATCGCCAGAGTCTGGACGTCCATTCTTTGTTCACCGACACGAGAACCCACTTCACAGATTTAACGAAACAGTCTCGGCCGACTTCAGCTTGGCATCCAGGTCGTCCTCGGTGTTGACGGATGCGTCATCGTCAAAGTCATCGAGCTTGATGTCTTCTCCCAGCTTGATGGGAGGCGGGGCATCGTCTTCCGATTCCGCAACCGACTCTTCGTCATCCGTCTCGAACTCATGGACGTCATTCGTCTCGGCAAACTGGACGGGCGGCTTCGTCTCGACGGGCGGCTCAGGTGCCGGAGCCGGAGTGGGTTCCGGAGCACGGGCCTGGAAGTACGCCTTGCTGATGTCGCGCCAGGGAATGAAACTGTCGATGGTCTCGGACATCGATGTCTCCAGCATCGTCTCAATATCACGACGGTTGCGGGCCTGCTGCTCGGAGGTCACGCCGAGGGTCTTGAAGAGATAGGCGGCACTCCAGCTCTTGCGCGCTGCCAGCTTGTAGAAGGCATGGAGGAACTTCGCAAGGGACGGGCGGTCAAAGTCAATCTGCACGTGCGATGCATCCGCCTGCTGAAGGGCCGCAAAGGCACGAATGTAGCTGACAAAGACACCCAGAAGGAGGTCCTCAATGTAGTCGCACTTCGACGCGAGAAGAATCCGGTCGACTTCCTTGGAGAGAATCTCCTCGGACCATGCAGGAATACGGGTCAGAAGGTTCTGAAACGTCTGGAGAGTCTTCTCGGGCTGGCGATTGCGCTCACACGCGGTCTTGGCGCTGTCGTAGATGGACCAGAGACCATCCGCAACGTGCGGAACCAGTGTGCGCGCAAGGTTCTCGCGCAGGCTCTGCTTAACGAACTCACTGTTCATTTGTTTAGACGGAGGGGCAAGAGTTCCTTCAAATATGCCGCGCTTCGTCCTCATCCTGATGGTACGAAACGAGGAGAAAATCCTGCGGAGGTGTCTCGAGGCCGTCGTTGGAGTTGTCGATGCCTTCTGTATTCATGATACCGGGTCTACGGACCGCACGAAGGACATTGCGAGGGAGTTTCTTGCAGACCATCCTGGGAGTCTGACGGAAAGTGTATGGTCCGACTTCGGCACGAACCGTACGAACAGCTTCCGAGCGGCCAAGGAGTTCGTCCTCACACAGGGATGGGACCCGAAGGAGACCTACGGACTTCTCTTGGATGGCGATATGGTCTTTCAGCCGGGAACTCTGAAGGAACGGACGCTCACGGACGTTGGGTATACCATCATCCAGGTTGCAGGGTCTCTGGAATACCCAAACTGCCGTCTTGTTCGCATGGACCACGACTGGGTCTGTCGCGGCGTGACCCATGAGTACTGGGATGGCCCGACCACTGCGCTTCCTCGGTCGCTCTGTTGGATTGACGACCGGAATGACGGTGGATGTAAGTCGGACAAATTCGAGCGCGATGCTCGTCTTCTCGAACAGGGACTGAAGGAGGACCCCACGAATGTCCGGTACATGTTCTACCTGGCTCAGACGTATCACAGTCTGGGTCGCTACAAAGACTCGATTGCGATGTATACGAAGCGGTATGACGCCGGAGGATGGGACGAAGAGCGGTGGTTCTCGCTCTATATGATTGGCCAGTGCTATCAGGCCCTCAAAGACCCCGTGGAGTTTGAGGCATGGATGCTTCGGGCGCATGCCTTCCGCCCATCACGTGCAGAGCCTCTCTACAAGCTCACACGGCACTTCCGCGAAACCTCTCAGCACTACAAGGCCTATCAATACCTGACACAAGGACAGTCGATTCCGAAGCCGAATGACTCTCTGTTCGTTGAATCCGACGTCTATAACGGTCTCTTTGCCTATGAGAAGACGATTCTTGACTACTATATCGGCCGGCATACGGAGGGCCTCGCAGGGTCGATGTCGTATCTCATGAAGCACACGACGTTCCTCGAGAATGTCTACCAGAACATGGGCTTTTACATCAAGCCGCTCGGACTCCCGGTGCGGAGCCATCCGATTGACCGAACGCTTGCAGGGTCTGACTATCATCCGACCTCGGTATCCACGACGACATACAAGGGTCGGACCCTCCAGAACGTTCGGTTTGTCAATTATGTCATCGACCAGCGGAATGGCTCCTATACGATGAAGGAGGGCACGTATTCCTCATCGCACCACGTTCGGACTCGGAACGTCTTCTGGGATGGAGAGATGGCGGTCCTCATGGACGATGCGTCGATTGGAATCCCGCGACGTGACGCACATATCCGAGGACTTGAAGACCTTCGGCTCTATCCCGACGACACCGGAACTCTTCGGTTCCTCGCGACGTCCTGGGAATACTCGGAGAAAATTCGACAGATTGCGGGGACCTACGACATCCAGGCTGCACGGCTCCGTGATTGCCGTGTGATTGAGTCTCCAACCCATGCCGAATGCGAAAAGAATTGGATTCCGATTCCGGAGACCAAGTCCATCGTGTACCGCTGGTCGCCACTCGAAATCGGACATCTCGAGGAGACCAAGCTTGTCATCGATACGCGTCATACGACCCCATGGCTCTTCCAGCATCTCCGGGGGTCTGCTGCCCCCGTTCGTCTTGGACCCGACCTTCTCTTTTTGGTTCATTTTGTGGAGTACACCCAGCCTCGGAAGTACTACCATTGCTTTGTTGCGCTCGACGCGACAACGTACAAGCCGCTTCGAATGAGTCTTCCCTTTGTGTTTGCGGCCACAGGCATTGAGTATTGCATTGGCGTCACGCGCGTTGGACTCGCATTCGAGTGTATCTTCTCCTCCTGGGACGACAATCCGCGCATCGTGACGATTCCGCTATCCTCCATTGAGTGGCTACACGTAGAGATGCCGCCAGGACTCGTTGGGAGTCGCTGAGAGGTCCTGAAGAATGTGCTTCGCGTTCTCGCTCGTAATCGTCAACGGAAGCTCAATCTTCGTGTAGAACTTATAGGACTTCGCCGTCTCCTCATCGGCGATGCGAAGGAGGTTGATGCGGGTCACCAGCGACTCGACTGCGCGCATGAGGGTGCGGACACCTTCCTCCTCCTTCGAATACTCCTGAATGAGCGTCTTGATGGCTTCGTCAGAGAAGGTCACATCCGACAGCTTCGTGCGCTCGAGAATCTGCGGCACAACATACTGCGTGAGGATGGTCTTCTTCTCTTCCGCCGTATATCCGCTGCAGTGGATGACCTGCATGCGGTCCTTCAGCACGGGGTGAATCTTGCTCTCGTCGTTGTACGAGAAGACGAAGAGACACTGCGAGAGGTCGAAGTCGACGCCCGCAAAGTAGCGGTCGTGGAACTGGCTATTCTGGGTCCGGTCCGTCATGTGAATCAGCATACTGACGATTTCCTGCCCGTGCGCTGTCTCCGAGACCTTGTCGAGCTCGTCGAAGTACATGACGGGATTCATGCAGCGCGCCGTCATCAGGCTGTCCGCGATGCGGCCCCAGGTGGAGCCCTCGTAGGTGAAGGAGTGTCCCACAAAGTTTGCACTGTCTGAGGCTCCGCCAAGTCCGAAGAACTCGAAGGGACGGTTCAGGACCTTGGCGACACCATTCCGCGCGAAGGACGTCTTGCCGACACCCATGGGTCCCCGCAGGGCGATGACGTTGCCGACCGATTGCGGGTTGCTAATCCACTGGGCGAGAATCTGCATAATCTGCGTCTTTGCGCCCTGCATTCCGTAGACCGCACCGTCGAGGGTCTTGCGGGTCTTGGCAAGGAACTCGGCACAGGGCTTGGGTCCATCATCCAGCTTGACCGGAAGCGGCACGTGGGTTCCAAACGGAATCCGCAGGAAGCCATCGACCCAGGCCTGAAGTTTGTGGTTCTCCCCACCCATGTCTTCCATGCGCGCGAGCATGTCGAGCTTCTTGATGACAGTGGCCTTGAGGCTGTCCGAAATGGGAAGCTCTAGAATGCGGAACTTATAGGGCACGTCTCCGTCCTTGACGAGCGCAGACAGCTGCTTCATCTGCTTGTTGAGCTTCTTCTGCTTGGACTTCGGGAGCTCCTCATAGTAATCCTGTTCGTCGTCGTTGAGGTCTAGGGCCGGAGACTCTCCTTCATCGTCCTTCTTGGTCTTGCTCTTCTTGCGGGAGGTCGGCACGTACTTGTTCGCGAGGTAGGAAAGGAACCCACCCGGCTTCACAAAGTGAACGTCGTCGTCCTCCTCCTCGTCGAGGTCCTCCTCATCCTCTTCAATGTCGTCCTCGTCGTCCTCATACGAAGCCCGAGGCCGATTGTCAATCTCAATCTTGATACGGCTGTTCTTGAGGATGGGAACACGAATGACGGGAGCCGTCTCTTCGGGTTCAGACTCCTCCTCGTCGACGAGGTCGTCTTCGTCATCTAGCTCTTCGTCCTCCTCCTCTTCAACATCTTCCTCGGGGACATAGTCCTCGTCTTCCGATTCCTCCTCGTCCGCCTCGGGTTCCTTCAGCGTATCATCTTCAATCCACTTCACACTCGGGTCACGCTTACGAAGGTTGTACCGGCGGGGCATCCTTGCTGCCTCCCACGAAGAAAAAGCAGGATGCTTTCGTTTTCTGGACTCTATACAATGGACCAACTGGAGGCCCTCATCGACTCCATTCAGACGGAGAACGATAAGCGGGCGGCGAGCGACCCCCTCGTCAAACTCGCCCTCTCAGAGGTGGAGGACTTTCTGCGAACTCACCCCGTGATGTGTTACGGTGGTACGGCCATCAATAACCTGCTTCCAAAAGAGGACCGGTTCTACAACCCTGAGACGGACATTCCGGATTATGACTTTTTCAGCAAGACACCCCAACAGCACGCCATGATGCTCGCCAACCGTCTCTTTGAGAAGGGCATCAAGAACATTGAGGTGAAGCCGGGCGTCCATCTGGGGACATTCAAGGTGTTCGCAGATTTCGAGGGGGTTGCGGATATTACCCAGCTCGACGAGGATATCTTTCAGAAGCTCTGGGATGCAGGGCTTGTGAAGGACGGCATTCACTACGTCACGCCGGACTTTCTACGGATGTCAATGTACCTGGAACTCTCGCGCCCGCGCGGGGACGTCTCGCGTTGGGTCAAGGTCTACACGCGACTCCAGCTTCTCAACAAACACTATCCGATTGTCTGCAAGAAAGAGGCCGCCGAGAAACACGAGCCGGTTCCCAAGGAGCTCAAGCGGAAGATGACGAAGCTCCTGAAAGAAGAGGATGTTGTCCTCCTAGGTGTCAATGCAGCAGAGACCCATATGGGACTCGAATGGACGCTTCCCGTCACGATGCTCGCGACAAAAGAGACCATCGACAAACTGACCAAGGGAATGGATGTGGTGGTCAACGAGGGGTCGGAGATTCTTCCGCCGCTGTATTTCGTTCGGTTGCCCGACCAACCCGAGGGGACAACGGCCTATCTGCGCTTCTATGAGACCACCGCGTGTCATTCGTACCACAACGCGGGGGGCATCCGTGTGGCCTCCATTCCAACCATTCTTCAATTCTTCTTTGCGTATCTCTTTTCGACGGCGAAGCAGTCCAACATCGAGAGCATTCTCTGTGTGGCGCAACGCCTCGTCGACCTTGCGAACAACAAACGCAAGCGTCGCTTTGAGATTCTGACTCCGATTGACTGTTTGGGAACCCAGCAGACGCTGGTCGATATGCGGAAGGAGAAGGCCGCCCTCTACGAGAAGGTCTCGGACAAGAAGACATCGCCGGAGTTCCTTCGCTATTTCTTTACGTATACACCGACGCTCTCCAAGACCCAGAAGGCGCGTCTTCGAAAGGCCCTTCGGAAGACTAGGCGGGCCTGAACTTCAGCACAAGATTGCTCTGATAGGGGAGGCCCTCGCAGGTCGAGCAGTCCGACCCGCAGATATCCCGACGACCGACTTCCTTCCGCCCCTGGAGAAAGTCGAGGAAATATCCATATCCATTGGGGGTGCGATTGCGATACGCGTTTGCACCCGTGGTGGAGGCGAAATTCTGATAGATGTCCTGGAGACGTGTCCGTGTCGTTACATCCGATGCGTTCTGGAGACGAAGTCCGGTGATGCCCGAGACGTCAATTCCACGTTGACCTCCTGCGCTCATTTGTTTAGGTCGAAGAATTTAACCGCCCGATGTACCAGGTGATGTCAAAGTAGCCGTTCTTTCCGACCGTCTCCTCGGGGAGAGTCGGAGGAGGCTGGCTGGCGAGCGCACTGATTTCCCCATACGAGAGTGCGCGCCGCGTGTAGACAAGTTGGCCGATATATCCGTCCCAGCCCGGACCCGTTGTCACGGGGTCCTCCGTCAGGTCTGGAAGCTGTGTGAGGGTATGGTGCTGCCGGAGTGTGCCATTGATGTAGAGGTCAACCGACTGCTGGTCGACAACGATTCCGACGTGAATCCATTTCATCGCCGGGATGTTCGGAACGAGAATCGTCTCGGTTGTCCCATACGTCTTGACGGCAAGACTCAGAGCATTCGAGGTCGTATCCAAGTAGAGTCCAGGAGCATCTCCCTTCGAGAAAATCTTCCGCTTCGTGCCATATCCTTGTGTGAAGTCCTTCACGAGAAGCCATCCCGTCCACGAATACACTCGCCCTTGCGGCTGGTTCATGGACGGAAGCAGAGTCGTTGCCATGCGACTGGTGGAAATCTGTCCCGATTGAAGGTCGGGGATGACGGCGACACTGTCTGTGGACCCCGTCGTCGATGGAGCAAAGAGGACGTAGGCAATCACGCCAACCAAAACAACCACTCCGAGAATCGCCCACATTGTGTTTTAGGAAGAAACAAAGCCCCGCGAGGTGAGGCGCAGAACAGGCAGGCGATTCGCCGGACGCTCCTCTGGGAGACGAGGCCCTGCAGGCGTCCAGACCATCCGCAGCATCATATCATAGGAGGTCTTGCGCTGGAAGTCCAGCGTTGCAGGGTCAATCTTCCGGTCACCCATCTGGTAGAGATAGTGAATCCGAGAAGAGTCCGACCGAAACTCCCGCTCAAGGAATCCACGCTGGGCGAGACGAATGGTCCAATCCAGGTCCTCACCCCGTGTCGCGTCTCCGAAATGCACGAGCTTCGCCACATCCGTCAGCATCGGGTTGAGATGATTGGGAGGTCGCAGAAAGACATCCCCCTCTGCCATCCGTCCATCCAGCTTGTTCTCCGTACTGTGCGTGAAGGTGTACTGCGAAATCTGACCGCGAAGCCGCATGACATGATACCCTCCCGCAATCATATCCCGAAGGTCCTCAATGTAGGCATCCGTAATCGCATCATCATCGTCGATAAAGGCCATATACTTTCCCTTCGCGCCCTGCAGGAGCTCCTCGCGTTTGCGACCGATGCTCTTCTCACGGCGGTCGAAGTTGATACACACCTCCATGCGAAGATGAGGAGCAATGCGCGCGACCTTCTCACGAAGGGACGCCTGAAGTGCCGCGAGCGACTCCTCACGCCCCGGAATCGTAGGAATCAGAACCGACCAATCATAGGCGTAGCTCTTTCGACGAATGTACGTATGCATATCCTCGTTCCAGTACTTCTGATTGCGGTCGTAGAGAGCGTCCATATATTGGGTGTATCCGGTCCCAGGGTGCTCGTGCCGAATGATGCAGGACGGAATATAGAGACATCTGTCGGCCAGGTGCCCTCGACAATGGTCGGTCAGTTCCGTATCGCAGAAGAGACTCTTGTACGCCGGGTCATAGATGTGACCGCGCTGGTCGTAGAACACCCGTCCATAGATACAGAGTGTATTGAGATTCATTCCCTGGTAGCCGTCATTGAACCAGAGAATGCCATTCCGGTCTGGAAAGCGATTCGTCATCTGCGTGCGAATCGTCTCGTCATACCCCCGCACTTGGGGCATCATATCGTCCGAGACCAGCACCACGATATCCCAGTCCCAGTCGACCTCGCTCATGTTCGCATTGCAGGCCTGAATCTTGGACGTATTGTGGCCGTAGAAGATGCGAGACCACGCACAGGGAGCCAGGGCACGCCGAAGCTCATCCGTGTTTGCCATGGTCGCATCATCAACGTCACAGGTCACTGCGACACCCAGAAGGTCAGGGCGCGCAGCAAGACGAACGTAGGTAGAGAGAGTTTTCAGGACACGAGCCGGTCGACTCCGTGTCGGACATTTGAGAAGAATCCGCATGTTCGTTTAGAAGGTGTACGTGCTTAATTCCTTTCCAGCCTTATCGAGTGTGCTAAAGCGGAACGTGTATCCGAAGAGACTTGCGATGGTCGAGTCCGCAGGCGACGAGGTTGTCGCGGGAGTCGGGGCCTGGCAGTTCGTACCCGCCGCCGCATAGGCCTGTGCGTCCGTCGGACCCAGCATGCCCGTGTAGGACTTGAGATTGCAGACAGAGCCCGAGAAGCCAAGACTGTCATCCCCAATGACGACGTCACCAAGCACCGGCTTCGGGACGCCGGGGAGGACACAGGACTTCACAAGGCGGCCATCGATGTAGATATCGACGTTCCGCTGGAAGACCGTCACAGACACTGCGAACCAACGCTGGAGGGGGACGTTCTCCACCGAACAGGTGAAGGAGTCGCCCGTGCTCGAGGTCGCCGCCGTTCCTCCGGCCGAGTTCGGGTAGATGGCAATCTTGACCTGGAGGCTATTGTCCGTCGGGTGGAGGGTGATGTGCGGGCTGACATCCGTCGAGGTTCCCGTTCCAATGCGCTTCACCACCGTCTTCTCCTTCGAGAAGTTAAAGTCCCAATCCGAGAGGAACATCCAGAACTGGAGACCGAAGGTTCCGTTGGCGCCAATCGGAGCATTGGCTGCCGGAATCACCGTCTTTGCCTTTCCAGAGACAGGTGCTGGAAGCTGGTCTCCAGAACTCGACGAATCCCCTGTCAGACTGATGGTCGGAAGACCCTTGCTCTTTCGAATGGCGTTGTAGATGAGGATGCCGACAAGAAGCGTCGCCGCACCCGCGAGAAGAATCATCAGGGTCCGAATGGACCCCCCGAAGAACGATGACGTCGGGGGCTTCGGAGGAGGCGTTGCTCCAAACGTAAACGTGGGCGCCGGAGGCTGTGCCGGCTTCGAACTCCACAGTCCCATTTGATGTTTCGCAAGGAACTTTCTTGGGGGGTCAGTCCTTAGACCAATGGAAAAACGGACACTGAGTCCACACATACATCAGCAGCAGATGTTCTGTAACAATTGTGGAGGGCGCGGTCACCTGTTCCGGATGTGTAAGGACCCGGTGCTGTCGTGCGGAATCCTGCTTGTGGGAAACGCGCGTCTGCCGGTAGCTCCCGAGCAAACCTCGGTTCTCATGATTCGACGGAAGGACAGCATGAGCTTCGCAGAGTTCTTACGCGGAAAGTATGACCCGACCAACATTCCGTATATCGGCACTCTCGTGAAGAACATGACCTTGAAGGAACAGGTCGCCATTGCGACGGAGCCCTTCGAGACCCTCTGGAAGAACCTCTGGGGCGATGACCGCTCGTCCTCGGACTTCCAGACGTCCAAAGAGCGGTTCTACTCCCTGGACCGTATGGCGCTTCTTCGCGAGAACCTATCGGAATACACAGAACCCGAGTGGGGATTCCCAAAGGGACGGAGAATGCGCGGGGAGACAGACCTGGCCTGTGCCGTGCGCGAGTTCACAGAGGAGACGAACATTCCACGTGATGCCTATGTCCTTCTCAACAACATCCTCCTTGAGGAAACCTTCACGGGTCTCAACGGAGTCCGCTACAAGCACATCTACTATGTGGCCCTGCTGAAACATCCTGAGCTCGTCAATCTCACGCAGAAGTTCACTCCCATGCAACGGAGAGAAATCTCCGGGATTGCGTGGAAGTCGATGCTTGAAGCGAATAGCCTCATTCGACCGCATCATGTGGAACGTCGAGCTATGCTCGGGCAGCTCAGGAGTATTCTTGAAACCTTTGAGACCGATTAAATCCGGAACCGATAGAACCAGACCGTCAGGCAATACGCCACGACAGAGAGAACAAAGACCCACCACCACAGCGGGAAGACAGTGGCCTCGCGGTCCTGAGTTCCGAACGGACGAATCCGTCCCTCACGCCCGAAGGCAATGCCGGGCTTGAGGTATAGAAATCCGGCCATCAGAAAGAGGTAGATGGCGACCATCGTCGTACGATAGGATTTTCGCCCCATTATCAAATCCTTGCGAAAAACAATGGCTCGGCCGTACATCCTTCCGAACCGCAAGGCGTTTGCGGATGCGGTGGCGCGCATCTTTTTGAAATACCCCATGCCACCGCAAACCCAGGAAGACAAGGACGTCGACCTCTGTCTGAAACGCGACAGCGGCTCGCGGGAACTCCTTCCGCATCAGAAGATTGTACGGGACTACCTGTCGGTTGAGACACCCTATCGTGGTCTCCTTCTCTATCATGGACTCGGGTCCGGCAAGACCTGTTCCTCCATTGCCGTCGCCGAATCTCTCTTGACGACCAAGAAGGTCTATGTGATGCTTCCGGCCTCGCTCGAGGACAACTACAAAGGCGAGCTTCAGACGTGTGGAGCTCCGCTGTATCTCTTCGACCACCACTGGCGTCAGCAGGCTCTGAATGACGAGTCCCGTGAGGTGGCGCGGAAACTCGGACTCTCGGATGGATTCCTGGACCGCCAGGGCTTTTTCTTCACGACGGCTCCCGGTGAAGAGCCCAACTTCACCAAACTCCCGAAGACCGCACAGGATGCCATTCGGGCTCAGTTTGATGATGTGCTCGGGCAGCGGTTCACCTTCATCCGCTACAACGGATTATCCTCTGCGAACATCGCAAAGTATGTCCCTGAGGATGGTTCTAACCCGTATTCGGGTAGCGTGGTCATCATTGATGAGGTCCATAACTTCATCTCCCGCGTCATCAACGAGTCGGAACTCGCGGGCAAACTCTACGAGCGCATTTACACAGCGCTTGACTGCAAAGTGGTCGCCCTCTCCGGCACCCCCGTCATTAACCGTGCGAACGAGGTCGCCTACCTCATGAACCTGCTTCGGGGCCCCATCGAGCGCATCACGATTCCCATCAAGTCGATTCCCACATGGGACGAAGAGAAGATGACAGGTGTCTTGCGGAATGTGCCCGACATGGATACGGTCGAGTACAACACGCTCAAGAAGTACCTCCTGGTGACCCGCAATCCACCGAACTTCCGCAGTGTCTATTCGGAGAAGGGTGACCGGATTGCCGTCCAGTACAAGAAGGAGGTGGCCTATATCGCCAGTCCCCAGGATTGGGTGTCCTCCTGGAAGTCGACCTTTGAGACCGAGGTTGGAGGCGCTGAACTTGCCGTCGACCGCATTACGGTAGAATCCTTCGAGTGTCTGCCGACCAAGTACGAAGAGTTCGCAGCGCTCTTCCTGGACGGTCTCCAGCTCAAGAACACCAATCTCCTGCAGCGCCGGATTCAGGGCCTGGTGTCCTATTTCCGCGGAGCCGATGAGCGGATGCTTCCGAAGGTCATTGAGCCCGAGAAGATGCTCGAACAGGTTCCGATGTCGACCGAACAGTTCAATCACTACCTCGCGGTTCGCTTCAAGGAAATCCAGCAGAACAAGAATCGGGCGACCATGGGAACCGGTGACCAGGAGATGAAGACCTTCCGCGTGAACTCCCGGCTGGCCTGCAACTATGCCATTCCCCCGGACCTGCGTGAACTCGACCAGGATGCGGCAACCGAAGACGCGGTCCCGGAAAAAGAAGCCATTCTCAACAAGCTCAGGGCGGACCCTAAGCGCTTCTTGTCGGAGAAAGCCTTGGAGACCTTCAGTCCGAAGATGCTTCGCATGCTGAAGAACGTCAAGGAGTCCCTGGGAAAGGGAGAGACCTGGAACAATCAGTTCGTCTACTCGCAGTACCGCGAACT
>JACCDP010075845.1_pt1 | contig 15582 bp, 8 predicted proteins | sample 7445841 | NCBI WGS metagenome assembly JACCDP01 (sample SAMN15323441, study PRJNA562643) | freshwater metagenome | isolation source: river surface water | place: USA:Blue River Watershed | collected 2017-08-17 | reverse complement strand
CTTGTGGAGTTGCAATACCTGCGGCAAGTGTAAATTGAATTTGTGTACCTACTACGTTGATAGCACTAAATGCTGATGGATTAGATGTGCTTACACTTGTTGTGGTTGTTTGTGCAGTTTCTGGACCAGCCGTAATACCTGCCAAATTAACGATTTGAGATGTAGCTACATTATATACCCTTCTGTCTGTAATAGCAGTTAATGTAGGTGCTTCGTTTACATCTGTAACAGTTATGGTAAACGCTTTTTCAAATGTCAAACCACCAGCATCTGTTACACGAACTCTTACATTGTAGCTTGATTTAGTTTCAAAATCAAATACTGCTGCTGTTCTAATGCTGTTGCCAACAATAGTAAAGCTTGCATTATCTGTAGCGCCTGTACCAGTTACTAATGCGTATGTGAAAGTATCTCCAGCGTCTGCATCTGATGTGCTAAACGAAGCAACATTTGTTCCTATTGCTGCATTTTCTAAAACTGAACTTGCACTAGCACTGATATTTGTTGGTGCTTCGTTTATATTGGTAATACTAATAGCTAGTTCTTTTTCGAAGCTTAAGCCACCCGCATCCGTTACACGAACTCTTACACTGTAGCTTGATTTAGTTTCAAAATCAAATACTGCTGCTGTTTTTAATGTGCTGCCATCTATTGTAAAGCTTGCATTATCTGTATCACCAGTTCCACTTACAAGTGCGTATGTGAAACTGTCTCCTGCGTCTGCATCAGTAGCACTTAGTGTTCCAACTGTGGTTCCTGAAGCAGCATTTTCTGCAACAGAAGCATTATTTACAGAAAGATCGGTTGGTGCTGTGTTGTAAATTAATGTAATCGTTGCTGTTGTGCTACCGCCACTATTTGTAGCAGTAATTGTATGTGTAGTGGCACCTGTTTGTGCCGCAGTTAAAGTGCCAGTTATTTCACCCGTTGTTGTATTGAATATTAAACCAGCCGGCAAAGCTGGACTAATAATATAGGAAGCAATAACGCCACCAGATGCACTAGGTACCATTGCTGTTATTGCAGTTCCTTGACGAACTGTTTGTGATGCAGGAGCATACGACATGGCACTTGGCGCTACTGCACTAAATACTTCTAATGTAAAGGTAGCAGCAGTTGAGCAACCAGAAGCTGCAGTTCCAGTTACTGTATATGTTGTTGCTGTACTATTTACCTCAGGTGTTCCAGAAATCACACCAGTAGTTGTATTAAAGCTAAGGCCTTGCGGTAATGCCGGACTAATTGCATATGATGCAACTACTGCACCAGAAGTTGTTGGCACAATATTATTGATAGCAATAGTTCTCTCAAAGCCATAAGTAGAAACATAAGAAATTACTGGAACAGCATTTGTATTTACTGTCGATACATTGCTAGTTGTTGAAAGAGAACATGCTCCATTTACTACCACATAAAAATATTGTGTTCCTACTGTTGAAGAAGTAAATGTATATGTTGCAGCATTTGCACCAGTAATTGCTGTACCACCGGTATTACTAGCAGTTGTATTGGTATACCACTGATATGTAAGCTGAGGGCCAGCAGCTGTTGTAGAGAGGCTCACTACATTACCAGCACATACAGTAGTTGTTGCAACAGGTTGAACTGTAACAACAGGCCAAACACCTTGAACAAAATTTGAGGTAGCTCCTGTAAGCGCAAAGTTTGTAAGTGTGCCATTTAAATTAGCACTAGGCGTTAAATTATTTAAAGTTGTAAGTGTTGTATTTGTACCTGCGGCCGTTCCCTGATTGAAATTGTAATATGCAATCAAACCTGCTCCATCTCCAAAGGCTTCATCAGCTAAATCGAATTGTATTTGTTGAGCGGTTCTTTCGGTATTCCAAATTTTTAGTTCATCGATTGCTCCATTGAAATGTCCAAAAAGGCTAGTTCCAACAGGTTTTACCCCAATGGCTCGAACAGCGGCATTTACTCCTGATAAATTCAAAGTAGCTGTGCTCGCATCCAATACACCATTAATATAAATTTTTACATCACCAGAAACACTTCTTGTCACCGCAATGTGAGTCCAGGTATTTAATGGTATCAAAGTGGTCGAGTTGATTCCTGCTCCCCAAATACTTCCATTCCCGAAATTGGCATGCACTCGATTGGTATTCGTAATAGCGAAAGAATTAATCAAATCTTTAGTAAAAATTTCATTGTAAAAATCTGGGTGAGAAGAACCCTTCCAGTAAACCCAAGCTTCTTGTGAAAACGCTCCTAAATTTTCGATTTTGTCACCAATAACAACGTAATCATTAGTAGCGTCAAAATCTAATGCTAAATTAGTGCAATCAAAAGTAAACGTAGTTGTACTTGAAGTACCTGCTGCAGTAGTTACTAAAATTGTATTATTTACCGTTGCATTTTTAGGCACAATAGCGGTAATTTCTGTTGCAGAAACAACTGTAAATCTTCTTGCTTCCACACCTCCAATTTTAACGCTACTTGCACTTCCCAAATTAGTACCAGTAATAGTGATTGTTTCACCACTTTTAGCTGTGGTTGGTGAAAAAGATGTTATTGATGGAAGAGGTAATTGTGTTACTTGTTGAATTTGTGTTGCAGTTAATGATTTATCGATAATGATAAATTCATCAATACATCCATTAAAGCCAAACCATCCGTCTATTGGATCACCATCCCAAACACCAGTTGTTTTTACTGCTCCCAACTGATTAAAGGTCATAGACAAATGTTGTGTAGTTCCGGTGCTGGTTCCAGCAAGTATACCATCAATATATACACTCATAGAACCGGTTGCAGCAGAGAATTCTACTTTATGCCAATTTCCATCATCTACTCTGTTAGCAGAGGTAACATTTAAAACGAACCCTTGCCACAAGTTGGCTGATAATTTTCCATCTCCACGAACATATAAAATAGGAACCCATTCTGAGCTATTAGCGCCAACGCCGGCATCTTGATAACCTAAAATAGCACCATAAGAATTTGTCTTGAAACGAAGAGATATTGTGAAATTTGAACCTCTACCTCTAATAAGGTCGCTCGGTAAAGTCAAATAATTTTGAACAGTAGTACCATTCACTACATTATTATTGGTGAAGCAAATAGCTTGTCCACTGGCACCTGTGCCATATGTAGCAGTACCTATTAGGGTGGCGTCTTTATTTGCATCTGTATTATCGAGTGTATTGCCGTCGAATTTAAGTTCAACAACTTTAAATAAAAATCCTGACTCATTATCGTTACCAGTAGGATTTTGAACATACACGTCTCCAGACGCTGCGGCGCCTACAACAGCAGTAATTTGTGTATTTGAGTTCACTACAAATGATGTTGCATTAACGTTTCCAAACTTTACAACAGTACTACCAGAAAAATTGGACCCAGTAATTACTACTGTTTCTCCTTGCCCAGCTGTTGTTGGGGAAAAAGAAGTAATGATTGGAGCAGGAAGGTTTTGAACATTCATTGTAACATTTACGTTCGCGCTTGATTCCAAATCTCCATCAAATGCACGAACCGACATAACTACTACATTCGATGCGGTTGTTGAAGGAGTCCATACCAAACTTTCACCTGTTGCAACAACATCGCCAATACTCACAGCCACACCACCTTTCGTTAGTGTTCCGTTTGTCCCAATTGATTTAATTTTAAACTTTAATGGTACATCTTCTGTATCAGCATCTGTAAAGTCTTGAGATGCCGAACTAAGCATCGCATAAGTAATTGAATTGGCAACAGATCTATTTGCGGTACCAATGCTTGTTACAGAAGTAAGCGTTGGAGGAAAAGAAACTACAACTCTGGCTTCCGCTAAGTTTGAAGTTAATCCTGCGGCATCAACAACCTGAAAAGTAATCAATCTTTGTTTTCCAGCTGAATTTGGCGCAGCCGTATTAAATTTTACAGACCGTAATAATGTTTGATAAACACTTGGTGCCGCTGATCCTGTAAAGGATAATAGGCCTGTTGATGCATTATAAGAACCTGTAATTCCTGATTGATTGGTCCAGGTTAAAACATCATTCGCATTAAAGTTAGTAGAGATGTTAACTGTTGCAGATTGAATTTGATCACTATTGTCAACGTCAGTTACAGAAAGTAAATTATGTATTAATACCGGACTTGAAGATCCTATCGTATAAACAACTCTTTGAAAAGGAACGCCCAATAATTCAACTTCACCTATTTGCATCATTGAATTCGCAGACCTTAATTGAGGGAAAGTAAGTCTGTAACTAGAATACCACTCTTGATTTGAAAATTCTGCGGACTCTGATGATGTAAACCTTGAAGTAGATACATTCGTATTTGCTGAGTTCACAATCGTAGTGTAAGATCCTCCACCATCTCTCGATCCTTCCAATTTATAAGTAATAGGGTCTCTACTAGATTCATCATTTGCACTTACAAAAGTAAGCTTTGTTACAATCGTTGCTCCTGATGCCGGTGTTACAACAAAACCTGAGTTAGGTGGTGCGGGAGCTGAACCGGATCCCCAGTTAAGGTATTTAGTGTTTGTATTATTATCTATGGCATTAGCAACACCTTCTGATCCAGGAGTAGTGCTTCCTGCTGGCCAAATAATTATCGGATCAGAAGGAGCTGTAATATCGGATCTCACCGTACTGGCACCTGCGCGCGGCGCGTCATTTTCAGCAGTAACAGTCAATAACTTATTAAATGTTATCGTGTTAGATCCATCAAGAATTGTGATTTTAATATAACGTGCAGGATTGGGATTATCAGATGTAGTTTGATACCCAATTTGATTTAGAACCGCATTTACTTGAGCTAATGTTGGAGAACCAACCCAAGTAATCAATAAATTTTCACCACTTACTCCTGAATTAGTTAATGAAGATGGATAAGTAGCAACTGTTGTTGATCCAACTTTAACTGTATTAGGATTACCCAAAACAACATTCACCTGCCCAATTCCAGTACCTATATTTTTTACTCCAAGTTGATCTGAAGTATTCCCTGTTACGGCTGATCCTGCTTGGTTTACATAAACTATCGAAAGGGTTTTTCCTGTAAAATTAGCAGTACCCCCATTAGTATATGATGAATTTGAAATCGGAAAAATTTGTCCGAATGCAGCATTAACCGCATTTTCACCGAAAGTAATACTTGAAGGTGTACCAAGCTTTGGTAAATCTAAATATGCATTTAATTCTGATAATGCTTGGGTGCCCGTTGCTGCATTTCCGCTTTCTGTTCCATTTGTGGCAGGAAAAGTATAGGTTGCTCCATTTAATTTAAATAAAAAATTGGAGTTCCCGGCAGAATTACCTCCAACTATTTGATAGTTAGGCCCTCCATATTGGTTTAAGTTTAAAGAAACTGTTGAGTTTGCTAAAAATCCAAAGGCTAATGCGTTATTGCCAGAACTTTTTTTCCAAACTAAACTTCCCGCAATATTCACTATTTGGCCGTCATTCATTTGCAAACGAATGATACCACCTATGTCATTACCTTGAGAGAATTCAAAATCACCACTAGTTGTTGTTTGGACAAATAAAGCTTGAGAAATGGATAAATCGGAAAATCTTTTTATTGTAGTTACCTCTTGTGTGTTTTGACCAATTAGTCCTATCCCTCCTTCCGTAAAAGGTACACTTACCTCGGATTGCGATTTTGCAACAAATTGAATGAGTAACATTGAAATTGTTAGGACAACTAAACGTAGCTGTGCAAATTTCCTTAGGATCATAATTATCTATTTAAATTAGCTAGAATAATATTTGAATAAAAACCAATTAAACTTTATATAAAAAAAGTTTAATGAATCCGCGCGAAAATATGTGTATTACCAAACACTGAATAGAATTAAATCTATTTTTTAGTCCTATTTTCGTAAATTAGGACTACTTTCATATTATAAAACATTTGATCGCTTCCTCCCATGCTACTTTATATATCGCTGCTCACCATTATTTTATCTGTATTACTAGTAACCTATAATTGGCGTATCAACAAAACCACCATTTACCTTGGTTCATTTTTCAGTATTCTAGCTACCTACGGACTTACCCATTATTTTACCATTTATGCCAACTCTCCATTTTGGTTAGCCGTCTTTTACAATAACTTTTCACCATTTTGGTTTTTAACCGGGCCTCTATTACTCTTCTATTATAGAGGTACGTTAACCGATAATAGTAAATTAAGGGCATCTGACATCATTCATTTTATACCATTCTTGTTTCAATTGGCCGGTATTTTTCCATACTTACTAACCCCTTTTAGCTATAAAGTTGGTATTACTTCTCAAATATTAAATGATCTAAACTTAATTACCCAGTTTAAAGTCAATTGGATAACAACCCCCCTTGTAAATTTCTTTGCTAGACCCATACTTGTATTCATGTATTTAGGTTACATAACCTATATGTTATGGAAACATAACCCAAAATCTCAGCGGATTAAAGTTCCGGTTCAACAATACAAGCTTATATACAGGTGGCTAATTATTTTGGCAGTTACAACCGCCTTTTTAATTTTAAACTTCTTTTTACTAAGCCTGAGTTTATCAAAGCAAACTGTTACGGCAACACTAATAAATAGTCAGTTTACACATATTTTTAGTGGCATAGCTTATTTTTCTATGTCTTTTATGCTATTATTATTCCCCCGAATTTTATACGGGATGCCTATTTATACTAGCAATATGGCATCTGAAATTATCAGTCAGGAAGGGCAAAAAAAGGAAACTAACCCAATAATTGAACCTACAAATTTGGTAGCAGACGTGGAGCTACCCAAAGACGACCCATTTTATGAATTGGTAGATAAAATAAATGTATACCTCACAAAAGAGGAACCCTATGTTAATCCAGATTTTACAATCAATGAGCTTGCTGTGGCATTAAAAGTGCCGGTACATCACGTTTCTTATTGTCTAAATACATTAATGAATGTAAAATTTACAACTTTACGTTCTCAGATGCGCATACAATACGCTGTCAAATTATTAGATTCAGGACAGGCAGATGAACTTTCGATGGACGGTATTGGTAAAAAGTCTGGATTTTCAACGCGTTCTAACTTTTACAATGCCTTTAAAACAGAAACTGGCATGACACCTTCGGAGTATCTAGAGCGTAAAAATAAATAGGAAATAACCTATACTGTTATTAATTTTTGCACCTCACTGATTTGATCTTTGGCGATAAAATATTCGAAATAACGCTTGTCTGTTTCACTTCTTACGCTCAAAATTAAATGGATATCTTGGCTTGTGGCATATTTGAATTTGTCATTAATGCCATTAATCACATCACTTCTCACCTTTTTTTGCATGCCTACATTTTTGTCTTTGATTCCCAAAACATAGTTGATTTCAGAAATGGTAGCTGTGGCGCCTACAAAAGATTTTTCTATAAAGAGGTCAACAAGAGAAAGCTCGGTTTGATTAAATGAAACATCAAGCTTTTTAACGCCAATTGAAAAGGAGTCGGTAGCTCTTTTTTGTTCCTTTTTTGTTGGCATTTTAAAAAAGTACCAAAGTGATACTATAAATAGGAAGAAACATAACCAGATGGGCCAAATTGTAGCTAGATCAAATTGTAAGCCCCACATGGGCGTTGGTTCTTTTACAAATTTAGATTCGTCAATAACGAGTGTGTCTAATGCACCGGTTATAGGAAAATAACTATATAAAATCCCTTCTTTATAGTAATGGATACTTGAGTTATCAAGCCTATTAATACTTTGTGCAAGTGTTCGGTTGCTATTTACAGAAACTGAATTATTTATAAAATTAAACCAATACACATCTTCGCCATCAGAAACAAAGTATCCCGATTCATTATAAACCTTAATCTTGGAAGATTTAAGGATATTTAGATAGTTACTAGGCACTTTTCCTATTTGTATCCAGTCCCAAGTTTTACAATCCAAATACATGACGCCGTCAATGATAGTTCCCGCAGCACTCTGGAATCCTTTAAGACCAGAATTAATCAATTGCTGATACGGTATATAAAGTGCATTTTTAGACGCATCAAACCAACTACTAGATGGAAAAATAGGATTATATACTTCTATATTGGTCGGAAATACATCCCATTCGCCATCCTTAAAATTAAAGCCCCTCATGGTCCCATTGGTTTTCCAAAACCCATACCCCCCTTGATTGTAAACGGTTTCTCCTACTGAAAAGTAAAAGGCTCCTAAATTATAATTGATGTTCTCATTGTCATCAATCCGTTTAAAATAGAGCAATGAATCGGTATCTGCAATTTGCTGGTATATGCGGCCAGCACCAGATATCGCAATAAAAAAGTTATTGGGCGTTTTTATGGCAACCTGCTCTCTAATGCCTAATACCGGATGGTTGAATTGAATAAAAGACTGTGCAGGGCCGCGCAATACAAGTGGCGACTTGGAATTTCCTACAATTTTACTTAAAAAATGACTGTTTTTAACAGTTATTAAGCCAGATGTATCTACTGGAACACCCAAAGAATCTCTTTCTATATACGTTACCCCTTGAGAAAATGTAAAAAAGCAAGTTGAAAAACAGAAAAGAGTAAATAATAGTAGTTTTCTCATAAATATATGGTTTTCAACGTTTAAATAGGACATTTAACCTATTTTTTACATTTGAACACCTTACAAATATAGGAAATTACCTATTAGCTAACCCGTTATTTCACCTAGTTTATTACTAAGTAATTTAGAGCAGTGCATCTTCGTGCTAAGAATACCGTTAATATGTTTACACACACCGGGGGGATGTTGTATAGATATAGAGGCGGTATTTTTTTTAGTCTCTATTTTGACGGTTACGTCTAACAATAATAATGATGATGGCAATGATGCCAAAAATGATTGGAAATGTCATATCTCAAAGTTAAGGGTAATTGACTTATTATTCGCCATACAAACCTTTTTCGCAGGCATAAGTAACAAGCCCCGCCATACTCTTAACGCCCATTTTTTGCATCACCCTTGTCCGGTGACCCTCTACTGTGCGCTGGCTTAAATATAATGTTGAGGCAATTTCTTTACTAATGTAACCCTTACATATGAGGGTGATAATATCTTTTTCACGCTCCGAAAACACCACCAAATGCGCTTTGCTGCCAGATTGAAACTTATCAATGAGGTCTTTTACCTGCTTATTGCTTTCGGTACAAAAATAGGACCTGTTGTTAAACACGGACACAACGGCCTGCTCGATATCCGCTTTATCTGCGTTTTTCATGAGGTAACCAATAGCCCCTGCGTCAAGCATTTCCATGATATGGCTTTCTTGACCAAACACCGATAGCGCAATTACTTTTGCACCAGGATGTCTTTTACAAAGTTCTTTGGTAGCCATCACCCCATCCATCACCGGCATCGAAATATCCACTAAAAAAACATCAGGGGTATAGCGGGCAGCCACCGAAAGTAAATCCAATCCATTTTCGGCCTCACCTACTAGTTCTATGCCATCTATGCTCGCCAAAAGCATTTTTAAGCCGCGTCTAAAAATGATGTGATCATCCGCAATAAGCACTTTAATTTTTTGAGTTAACATAGAAATGGGTTTTGGTTATATATAATTTAACATATGCAATATGACTGCAATAAATATTGAAATCATAGAGAAAAACACTGAATTATAACTGCATGAAACACGTACATTAACTTATCAACGATTGAAGAGAAGATGCGATCTAGGGATTATCTTGCGTCTATGCAACAATATTTAGCGGGATTAAACGAGCCACAAAAAGAGGCGGTATTACATGTGAACGGACCACTCATGATTGTGGCAGGAGCAGGAAGTGGTAAAACAAAGGTTTTAACAACACGCATTGCGCACCTCATGTCTGTGGGTGTAGATGCCTTTAATATTTTAGCACTTACATTTACCAATAAGGCGGCTGCCGAAATGAAAGAAAGAATTGAGCGCACACTGGGCAATTCCGATGCAAGAAATTTATACATTGGTACCTTTCATAGTGTGTTTGCGCGCATTCTGCGCGCCGAAGCGCACCGCCTAGGTTACCCCAATCATTTTACCATTTATGATACCGATGATAGCAGATCTGTTATTAAAACAGTAGTGAACGAATTAAATCTAGACGACAAACATTACAAAGCAAACATTGTAGGTAGCAGAATATCAAGTGCTAAAAACGCACTTCTATCGCCTGCCGAATATGCCACAGATTATTATATTCAGCAAGAAGACATGCGCGCTAACAGGCCCGCCATTGCTCAAATCTATGCAGCATACGCCAACCGTTGTTTTAAAAATGGTGCCATGGATTTTGATGATTTATTACTCAAAATGCATGAGCTCTTAAAAAACTTTCCGGAAGTATTACACAAGTACCAACACAAGTTTAAATACATTCTTATTGATGAGTACCAAGATACCAATCCGGTGCAGTATCAAATTACAAAACTACTTGCAGCAGTCAATGAAAATATTTGTGTGGTAGGTGATGACGCTCAAAGTATTTACAGTTTTAGAGGTGCGACCATCGAAAATATTTTACAGTTTAAAAAAGACTATGACGATGTTAAAGTTGTTAAGCTGGAGCAAAATTATAGAAGCAGTCAAAACATTATTCACGTAGCCAACGAAGTCATTAAAAACAACGAAGGCCAAATTCAAAAAAATCTTTGGACCGAAAATAAAGAAGGTGAAAAAATTTGTTTGGTGCGTACCATGACAGACAATGATGAAGGACGTTTTGTTGCAGACACCATTCAAGAGCAAAGATTACGCAATCATTTTAACAACAATGACTTTGCTATTTTATACCGCACCAACGCGCAGAGCCGTTCGTTTGAGGAAAGCCTTAGAAGAATGGGCATTCCTTACCGCATTTATGGTGGCGTAAGTTTCTACCAACGCAAAGAAGTCAAAGATTTTATTGCGTATTTGCGCGTGGTGGTTAACATTAAGGATGAAGAGGCGCTCAAAAGAATTATCAATTACCCGGTTAGAGGTATTGGTAAAACAACGCTTGAAAAATGTGCGATTGCGGCGAATGAAAATAATATCACGCTCTTTGAAGTAATTAGCAGGGCCGGCGAATTTGGTTTTAAAGCGGGTACCCTAGAAGCGCTAAACAACTTTGTTACCATGATCCGGTATTTTCAAACCATGCTGCAACAAAACAATGCGTACGATGTAGCGGTGCAAGTGGGTAAGCATACCAATCTAGTAAAAGAACTCTTCAACGATAAAACCACCGAAGGCCTCGCTCGTTACGAAAATATTCAGGAATTACTCAACTCCATAAAAGAGTGGATTGAATCACCTAGTAATGAAGATGGAGAACTAGGCGATAAAACACTAGGGGGCTATCTTCAACAAATTACACTTCTTACAGACGCTGATGATGATAAAGAAAATGGAGATGTTGTAAAACTTATGACCATCCACGCTTCTAAAGGTCTAGAATTTGAGTGTGTGTTTGTGGGGGGTGTAGAAGAAACATTATTCCCGAGTAGCATGTCTATAAATACCAGAGAAGAACTAGAAGAAGAACGCAGGTTATTTTATGTGGCGGTAACAAGAGCCAAACAAAGACTTTGGTTAACGCATGCCAATGCTCGTTACCGTTTTGGACAACTGGTTCAAAATGAACCAAGCCGTTTTATTGCCGAAATGCCAGAGCAATATGTAGACAAAAGTTATGCAGGGGGTGGTGCTAGAAACAATGCCGGTGCCGATTATGGATCTGGTTTTGATAGAATGCAAAATAGCTTTGGCGCTGCACCAAAAAGAAAACCATCAGATAAACCCTCTTACATGCCACCACCGCCACCATCAAAAGTGACGGCGCATGTACCAAGTGCAAATTTTGTAGCTAGCGATACCAGTAATTTACAAGTGGGTGCAAAAGTAGAGCATCAAAAATTTGGATTTGGTATAGTTGGCGCGATGGAAGGCTCTGCACACAACCCCATTGCCACCATTAATTTTGAAAAAAACGGTGAGAAAAAAATAATGCTCAACTATGCCAAACTGCGCATTGTAGAATAATTTTTTCTAAATTACAAAAACATGAATAGCACAAAAATCCTAAAATATTTAAACCCGCTTACTGTTTTCGATACCAAACGAACACGAACTATTTTTAAGATAAACCCAACTGTTGTGCCAGAAAGAGTGGAAGCAACGGAAACAAAGGTTACCATATTTGACTACTCACCTGTATCATTTCAAGAAGTACAACTCAATCAGGTTACGGATTCATTTCCATTTAAAGAAAATAATAATGTTTCTTGGATAAATGTAGATGGTATTAGAAAAGCAGAAGTAGAAGCTATTGCGGCACATTTTGGCATTCACTACTTAATTGTAGAAGACATCATGAGCGTTAGTCAACGTCCTAAAATGGACGAAATTGAAAACGTATTATTTTGCTTACTCAACATGCTTTATTTTAATGAGCAAACAGGTGCCGTTGAAACAGAACAAATTAGCATTGTGCTTGGTGAAAATTTTATTGTTTCGATTCAAGAAGATGCACAAAGAGATGTTTTTAATAATATCCGGGAAAAATTAAGGCTTAGCCATACCAAGTTACGACTAAGTGGTGCAGATTATTTGTGTTATGCGATGCTCGATATGATTGTAGATCATTACTTCAATGTGATGGAAAAAATTGGCGAACGCATCGAAATGCTTGAAGAAAAAATTATTAGAAATAGTAATACCAGGTCTTTAGCTGAAATAAATAGTTTACGCAAAGAGCTCATTGTTTTAAAAAGAAATGTTAGTCCGGTTCGAGATTTAATCAATGGATTTATAAGAAGCGACAGTGATTTATTGGAAGAAAATACAACAAAATACTTTAAAGATATTTTAGATCATATTACGCAGGCTAACGAACTTGCAGAGAGTTACCGAGATATGATGATGAACTTACAAGACCTTTATTTAAGTCATGTAAATTTAAAATCCAATGCTGTGATGAAAGTAATGGCTGTTGTAACTTGTTTACTGGCACCAGCAACTGTTATTGGCGGAATCTTTGGAATGAATTTTTCTAAAATCCCTTTCCTAAATGATCAGTATGGATTTTATATAGCAATAGGCCTCATGATAATCATACCTACTTGGATGGTCATTGTTTTTAAAAGAAGAGGTTGGTTTTAACGACTTAATAATTATTAGTATCCCCAAGATTTTAAAATGGCTAAATCTTGCTTAACAGAATTAAGCGGTGTTTGGCCCTGATAAGATTCTTGCTCAACAATAAAATGTGTAGTACCACCAACACTAGCGCAAACATCAGTAATCGCCTTTGTACGTGCAAATCCTTTTCCAAGCACACAGCTTTCATATGGAGACTCACCAGGTTCAGTGGCTTTAATTTCATCTTTTACATGTACCGATAAAAATCTGCCAGGGTTGTTTTTTACAATGGCAATAGGGTCTGCGCCGGTGCCGTAAATATTACCCATATCGAGTTGTAAGAATACTTTGCTTGGATCGGTATGTTCTAATAATATTTCATAAATAGAATGACCCTTTAAATTTTTAGCAAATTCAAAATTGTGGTTATGATAGCCAAACTTCATGCCGTATTTATTACACAATTCCCCACTTTTATTGAATACATCTGCAAATGCTCGCATGGAATCATAATCCTTGCGCAATTCATCATCTAACCAAGCGCTAATAACATATTGCATACCAGCAGTAGCTGCGTCCTCAATAGTATATTTCCATGCGTCTGTAAAATCTTTTTTGGCAGCATCCCAGTGCTTAAATTCTAGATTTGAATGTCCACTAGGCATGTGTAAACCAAAGCCATCCAATATTTTTTTAAACTCGGTAGGTGAATAACCGTAAAATTTTCGATCTATATAATAAGCGTGTTCTACATGCTTGTATCCTATTTTAGCGAGTTGCTCTAATGTTGCAATTGGATTGGCTTTCATGTCTGTGCGTACAGAATAAAGTTGAACGCCAATAATACGTTGAGGCTTTTGCGCGGCAAATAAATTAGGTTTTACAACCATTACACCAGCAGCTGCAAATGCAGTATTTCTAATAAAATTTCTACGGCTATGTGTCATAACATACAATTTAAGTGTTCCTTAAAGTTAGTATTAATTAAGATTCTTCATCAAAATAAAGCTTATAAAATTGTTTGCCTGATTTTTCATCATACCCCTTTTCTACTAAGTCTTTACGGCCATGGATGTAAATATGAAAGTTTTTATCAAGTTTAACCACCGCTTTAAAAAATCGTTGTTGCTTTTTTACCGCCGCCACATGAATTGAAAATTCGTCTTCAATCACTACTTGCTTGGCCACTTCGTACTGGCTTTTATACTGCGTAAAGCTTTCTATCAGTTCGGGGTGATGTAGTACTTCTTTACCAAAATCTTGCATATTAAAAGATTCGTGGCTGGTGAAGTATTCCATGCTTCGGTGTAAGAGATCTACCTGATCTGTTTTTGTTACTTCAAACTTATCTTGGTATTCGTTGCTAATAAATAGTTTACACATGCCTAGTGCCGCATCGGTGTAATGATAACTGTTGGCACGGCGAGTTATTTGTAAAAAGTCATTCACCCAGTACTGCGTGTCTTGTTGTTTATTGGTATTGTCAACCATACAAACCACATAGCCGTCTGCCCCGTCTTTATTGTAAATTAGGCAGCCTTTATCTAATTTATTGATAGCAATCCCGTCTTCGGCGCTAATACCCCAGCCTTCTTGTTTTGTTTTTAATTGCAAAAAGGTTTCTTTGGTTTCACTTTTAAAAAGTCCAATCCCAGAAATAAATTCGGTACCAAAAGGAAGATTGGTAAATTTTGCAACATAAAGTTCGCCGTCTTTTACTTTTACATGCGTAGACTTTGCGTGTAAAAAGTTGGCCAACAACTTACTTTGTTCTACAAATGTATCTGGCTCGTTAAAAATGGTTTGTACATAGGTATACACTTCATTTAACGACAAATCACTAAGGTGTGAAAATTGATATTGTTCTGCCTCATTAAAAGGTGTTAAAAAGTACTTCGTTAATAAACCTGTAACCAAATGGTCATCGATGCTTAGCGCTTCATTAGATAATACAAGCTGCTCCGAACGTGTTGGATTTCCAACCTTATGTACAATTACAGATTCTAAAACAACACTATCAATCCCAGTCATAATTTATGATTTACAGTTTCTAGCGCTAAACTACTAAAACATACAAATTATGCGAGATTAATTATAACGCAGTTTCTAAAACTATAATTTGGAGATGATTTGAACAAGTTGTGCAGCTGGCTTTACACCTGGCTCGCGCCACAATAATTTACCCTCTTTAAATACAGCCAAGGTTGGAACACTATTTACAGAAAAATGTGCAGCAATATTTTGATGTACGTCTACGTCTACTTTATAAATAGAAATAGATTCACCCATTTTATCTTTTACCTCTTTTAAAATAGGTGGCATCATTTTGCATGGACCACACCAGGTAGCGTAAAAGTCAATAAGGACAGGCTTTTCGGATGCAATTATTTTTTCGAAAGATTCACTTAACATGAGAGGTTGTTTTTTTAAACATACTAAATACAAGACCACCAAGTATTCCAAAATAAATGATACTATTAAATGGTTTTGAAGTAATCATACAAGTG